>Ga0326727_10000637_pt1 | contig 141831 bp, 123 predicted proteins | sample MB2enrmetagenome_FD_207643 | JGI IMG/M metagenome (GOLD analysis project Ga0326727, IMG submission 207643) | Lab enriched peat soil microbial communities from McLean, Ithaca, NY, United States - MB29MY | ecosystem: Environmental > Terrestrial > Soil > Wetlands > Peat | place: USA: New York... | reverse complement strand
AGCTGGCCGAAAGCGCGGAGTTCAACGCGGTACTCGACGAAGAGCGCGAGCGCTACGAGAGCAGTTTTGCCCCCATCCGCGAACGCGCGAAGCAAATGGGGATTGATCTGGAAACGGATGTGGTGGTAGGTCATCCGGCGGAACAGATTCTTCATCGGGCCGACGCCATCCAGGCCAGCCTCATTGTGACAGGCAAGCGCAGCCACACCATCCTGCATCGCTGGATGCTGGGCTCGAACACGGAGCGCGTTCTGAAGTATGCACACTGCCCGGTGATGATCGTGCATTAATTCTGCGCAAGTGGGCAGATGATTCCGCGATACTGTAACAACCTTGGAGAGTCATGCCCGAATTACAACCAGAGATCGGAAGGACGCGGCAACCGGGGGAATTGAACGAAGTCCAGCAGCGGCGCCTGATCATCACATGCAAATACATCGACGACTTGCTCTGCGACATGGAGCAAGCTCTCCATACCGAGAGATCGAAATCTCCGTTTCCCCATTATGTTGTGGATGTTACTGCGGAGCAGGCGAAGGAGATCGAAGGTCACATTCGCCGCTTTAGATCGCAACTGCTGCAAATTCTTGACTGGCAACACATGAAGCCCGAGCCACCGGAGATTCCGGTGACACGATCCATCACTACCAACCTTGCTTTTATTGAGATCGCAATCGAGGAGCTCAAGCCTCGCCATCTGCGCGGCTGCGGAGCCGTGCCGGCGGATGCGGTCGAAGGGCTGAATGGAGAGATTCATGAGCTTCTCTCTCTGGTCAAAAAAATGGAGAGTTATCTTCGCCATGAGTTAGGCGTGAATACCGTGACGAGGGTGGAGCGATGATAGACTCCCATGGCGCCCCACTGCCGTTGTCGTCCGCACAACGCGAGCCGGCTCGCGAGTTTCTGAGTTGCGTCGAGCGTGAAGAGGAATTGAGATTGGAACAGGAATCACGTTTCAGTGAACGTGAAGGGACGGATATTCGATACGTTCGTCAGGAAGGCATTCGGTCACAAGGGCGATAACAGATGCAGGAATGCAACGGCAGCGCGATAGTGCAAGATTGCGGCAGCCTTCTGGCTGAAACATCGATGTCTATGGATGGCGCCTCCAGTCTGTTACGACTCAGCAGACTGGCTCAGGAGCTTGGTGCCGAGCCTATCGCCGAGGAAGCACGTGAGCTCGCAGCACGAGTTTCCGAAGGACGTTTCTATGTAGCTTGTGTCGGCCAGTTCAAGCGAGGCAAATCTACCCTGCTCAACGCTCTAGTCGGCCACGAGGTTGTTCCGACCGGGTTTGTTCCGGTCACGGCGGCGCCTACCGTGATTCGGTATGGCGACGAACCTCGCGCACGCGTTCGTATGCGGGACGGGGTTTGGCGGGACGTTGCCATGACCGACCTGAAGGAATACGTGACCGAAGAATTGAACCCTGAAAACAAAAAGGCCGTGGAGGGCGCGGAGGTCTTCGTGCCCAGCCCTTTGTTGTCCTCCGGCATGTGTTTTGTGGATACGCCTGGTTTGGGTTCGGTCTTCACCGGAAATACGGCGACCACACAGGCGTTCATTCCTCACATTGACGCCGCATTGGTGGTGGTTGGAGCCGATCCGCCGATTGCGGGCGAGGAGTTGGCGCTGGTGGAAGCAGTCGGCAAGCAAGTTCAGGATCTAATCCTGGTGATCAACAAAGCCGACCGCACCAGCGATCCGGAGCGCGCCGCGGCGGTTAAGTTTACGCGCGAGATTCTGGAAAAGCGGCTGCATCGCCCGATGGGCGAGGTATTTGAGGTGAGTGCCGCTGAACGGATGGAAAATCGTGGCCCGCTGCGGGACTGGGAAAAACTGCTGGCGAGCTTACATCGCCTCGTTGAAGACTCGGGCACGAATCTCGTTCGCGCCGCTTGCGATCGAGGCCTCCAGCGCTTGAGCGAGCAACTGCTGGCGATAATCGATGAGGACCGTGACGCGCTTCTGCGGCCAATCGAAGAATCCGAACGGCGCATCGCGCTCATGAAGGAAACCATCAACGAGGCTGAACGCTCGATGCGCGAACTGGATTACCTGTTTATGGCGGAGTTGCATCGGATTTCGGACCTCTTCGGTGAACGTCATCGGCGGTTTTTCCGTTCCGCGTGGACGGAATCTGAAGCAGAATTTGATGAGGAACTACAGTCCGTATCCCTTGGCTTTGGTCCGCGCTATCGTCGCCGTGTTATGCACCTGGCCCAGGAGATCTCGCGCCGCAAGGTTGTTCCTTGGCTGAAATCTGAGCAGGAAGAGGGTGAGCGCCAATATCGTGCCGTGGCCCTACGATTTGTGGAGATGGGAAACAACTTTCTGAAAAAGCTCGCCGGTGCGGGCCTTGGCGAACTCACGCGGATGCCCCATGCGCTCGATCCAGAGAAGGGCATGCGCGTGCGTTCCAGTTTTATTTTCGAGGACTTCATCGGAACTGCGCAACCCCCATCCCCGCTGCACTGGCTGGCCGACATCATTTTGCCGTTAGTGGGTGGACGCCAAGTCATCACCAACGAGGCAAGAGAATTTCTGCGGCATCTTTTGGAGGTGAACAGCGCACGCGTACAAAACGATGTTCTCAATCGCATCCAGGACAGCCGGGGGCGCTTGGAGGCCGAGATTCGCAAGCTGCTGCATGAAATCAGCTGCATTGCCGAACAGGCACTTGACCGGGCGCGGAAAGTCAATGAAGAAGGAACTCCCGCCGTACAGTCGGCGCTTACACGGCTCAACCGATTAGAACGGGAAGTTTCGGCACTCGTCTAATCCCATTCATGCGCATCCGGCTGCGGAGCGGCCCTTATTTAATCGAACAAACCATTGGCGCAACAGATGGCGCACCTGCCGCAGTACAGAGTGCGCGAACAGATCAAGGCGCATGTGCTTTATCTCGACTACCGCATGGGCCGGCGTTAACGAGCAGGCCGGGTGGGATCAGGGCTGATAGTCCGCCAGATCGCCGACTGCGTGAAATTGAGTGGTGGCGGGAGGCAGGATCGAACTGCCGACCTACGGGTTATGAATCCGTCGCTCTAACCATCTGAGCTACCCCGCCGGAAGGGACATGCTAAGCGCAGGCCACGAAGGCCTTGCCGGGGAGTGGGCGAATACGGAATCCGCGCGCTACTCCCTCTATCGATGATACGGGCGGCAGGATTCGAGGTCAACCCTAGTGTTGCATCGCGGGTTGCTATGATCTGCAACGCACATGCCAAGGATGAACTCTGCCGCTCCATTCGTGTAAACTCGGCTGCATGAGTACGAACCGCATTGTTGGGGTGATTCCGGCCCGGCTCAGTTCCACGCGGCTCAGCCGCAAGGTGCTGCGCGTGATTGCCGGCCGGCCCATGGTCGAATGGGTGTGGCGCGCGGCTCACGCGAGCGGGCTGATGGATCCAGTGGTGGTGGCCACCGACTCGGAGGAAGTGGCCGCTGTTTGCCGCGAGCGCGGAATTCCTGTAGCGATGACCTCGGCGACCTGCCCCAGCGGATCAGACCGTGTGAGAGAAGTGGCTCGCCAGATCGAGGCCGACATCTATGTCAACATTCAGGGCGATGAGCCGACACTGACTGCGGAGTTTTTTCCGCCATTGCTCGAGCTGTTTGCGCGGCCGGAGGTTGAGGTCAGCACGCTGGCCGTTCGTTGCCCGGCGGAGGAGATCGACGACCCCAACGCCGTCAAGGTGGTCACTGCGCTCGACGGGCGCGCGCTCTACTTTTCTCGGGCGACGATTCCCTTTGACCGAGACGGCTGTCGCGGTCGCGAGCAGGTCCGCGACGGTGCGGGCTTTGCAGGGTATCGCAAGCATCTGGGGATTTATGCCTATCGCAAGGCCGCGCTGGAGCGCTTTGCCGCGCTGCCGCCTTCGTGGATTGAGCGGGTCGAGCGCCTGGAGCAGTTGCGGCTTCTCGATAACGGAATCGACATTTACGTGGCCGCCGCGCCCCATGACACCATTGGCGTGGATACGGAGACCGATTTGCTGCGTGCCGAGGCGGTGCTGATGGCGCGCGCAGCGGATCAGGGAACGTAAATTCGTATACCTAATAATCCGAATTGCGCGCAAGAATCGGGTAGCGTTCCTAGCGGCTCATCGGCGACCATGGTTCTCATGAGCGGTAAACTCCAACACATGCGAGCCGAAGCCGTAGCATCCATCGATCCTGAAACAGCCTGGCAGCAAGTTCTGAGGCGTGATTCAGCCGCGCCGTTCTTCTTTGCGGTCACGACCACTGGAGTTTTCTGCCGTCCCGGTTGCAGGAGCCGCCGTCCACTCAGAATTAACGTCCGTTTCTTCCGCTCTGCGGACGAGGCGCGCGCGGCAGGGTTTCGCCCCTGCCAACGTTGCAAGCCCAACACTTCTGCGGAGGGCGGAGTTTTGGACAAGATTCGAGGCCATATAGAGGCTCATCACGACCGCTCCATTCCGCTGGCCGAGTTGGGCCGGCTTGTCCACTTGAGTCCCTTTACCGTGCAGAGGCTTTTCAAGCAAGCACTCGGCGTCAGTCCGCTGCAGTACCAACGAGCGCTGCGCGCGGCCCGGCTGCGCAACGCACTCAAACAAGGAGAGTCTGTGACAAACGCCATCTACAACGCAGGATTTGGTTCTTCGAGCCGTGGTTATGACGGCGCGCAACTGGGTATGACGCCGGCGCGTTTTGCCAAAGGCGGGCGAGGAGAAGAGATTGGCTGGTGCTCGGCACATTCACCTTTTGGTTGGGTGATCGTGGGAGCGACCCAGCGCGGGCTTTGCTGGCTGTCGCTGGCGGGGACAAAGGCTGAGGCTGAGGCCAGTTTGCGGGAGGAGTTTCCCCTGGCCACGCTAAAGCGCGATCCGTCGCTTGAGGCGATGGTGGATGCGGCACTGCGCGTGGTTGGCGGAGAGATGAATTCAACCCAAAAGTCTGGCGCATTGCGAGTGGATTTGCGAGGAACGGCGTTTCAGTTGAAGGTGTGGCAGGCGCTGCGGCGGATTCCGCGCGGCGAGACCAGAAGCTACAGCCAGTTGGCGAGGGAGCTTGGAGATCCCAAGGCGACGCGCGCCGTGGCCCGCGCCTGCGCGACGAATCGCGTGGCGATTGTGGTTCCCTGCCATCGCGTGGTGGGCGCGAGCGGCTCGTTGACCGGCTATCGCTGGGGCGTGGAGCGCAAGCGGCAATTGCTAGAAGTGGAAGGCGTAAACATTGACTGACACGGCTGACAGGACTGCAACTGCCGGAGTGCTCCGTGTCCCGCAAATGATATTCTCAAAGAGATAGGAGCATACACGAATGGCAACTGCAACGCTGGAAACTACTGCAACGGATTACAAAGTGGCCGACCTCAAGCTAGCCGAGTGGGGGCGCAAGGAGATCACCATCGCCGAGCAGGAGATGCCGGGGCTGATGTCGATCCGCAACAAGCACGCGGCGGCGAAGCCCCTGGCCGGGGTGCGTGTCACCGGCTCGCTGCACATGACGATTCAGACGGCGGTCTTGATTGAGACGCTGGTCAGCCTGGGCGCGGAGGTGCGCTGGGCCAGCTGCAATATTTTCTCGACGCAGGATCATGCGGCGGCGGCCATTGCGGCTGCCGGTGTTCCGGTCTTTGCGTGGAAGGGCGAATCGCTGGAGGAGTATTGGGATTGCACCTATCGGGCGCTGAGCCACAAGGGCGGCAAGGGGCCGCAGTTAATTGTGGACGACGGCGGCGACGCAACGCTGCTGATCCACAAAGGCTATGAGCTGGAGAACGGCGACAAGTGGGTGCATGGGCCATCGGAGAGCCACGAAGAGCAGGTGATTAAGGATCTGCTGAAGAAGGTGTATGCCGAGGATGCGAAGCATTGGCACAAGGTGGCGGCGGAGTGGCGCGGGGTTTCGGAGGAGACCACAACGGGCGTGCACCGCTTGTACAAGATGATGGAACAGGGGAAGTTGCTGGTTCCGGCGATCAACGTGAACGATTCGGTGACCAAGAGCAAGTTCGACAACTTATATGGCTGCCGGGAATCGCTGGCCGACGGGATTAAGCGCGCGACCGACGTGATGGTGGCAGGCAAGGTGGCGGTGATCTGCGGCTACGGCGACGTGGGCAAGGGATCGAGCCACTCTTTGCGCGGCATGGGCGCGCGGGTGATCGTTACGGAGATCGACCCCATTAACGCGCTGCAGGCGGCGATGGAGGGCTTCGAGGTGGCAACGGTGGAAGATACACTGGGGCGCGGCGACATCTACGTGACCTGCACCGGCAACGTGGACATCATCACGCTGGAGCACATGAAGCGGATGAAAGATCAGGCGATTGTATGCAACATCGGCCACTTCGACAACGAGATTCAGATGGACCGGCTGAACGCGGAGAAGGGCGTGGTGAAGCTGAACATCAAGCCGCAGGTGGATAAGTACACGTTTCCGGACGGGCACGCGATTTTTGTGCTGGCCGAGGGAAGGCTGGTGAACCTGGGCTGCGCGACGGGGCATCCGAGCTTTGTGATGTCGAACAGCTTCGCCAATCAGACGCTGGCGCAAATCGATTTATGGACGAAGCGGGACACGTACAAGGTGGGTGTTTACGTGCTGCCCAAGAGGCTGGACGAAGAGGTGGCCAGGCTGCATCTCGAAAAAATTGGCGTGAAGCTGACGACGCTGACGGCGAAGCAGGCGGATTATCTGGGCGTGGCGGTGGAAGGGCCGTACAAGGCGGAGAACTACCGGTACTGAAAAGCAGAGAACAGAGAACAGAGAACAGTTGACCGGTTGTTGAGCGATTAGGGATTACGGGATTCAAGAGCAAGACGTAAAGAACAAAGCCTCGGCTACGGCAGGGGCTTTGTTTTTATAGGGTAAGCGAGCCGGGCGTGGACTGAAACAGTAAGGTGGTATATCTGCAGGGGCTGTCAGAGACGACAGAATCCCAGAGATTTGCCCGGGAATAACTTGACCAGGAGGAGAGAGAGACATGCTGGATTTCTGGATTCGCATTTCGCCTTTGGGAACTTTTCTGGCAACCCTTGCCTGGTTCTTGATTGGACTGCCGGCGATGCTTGCCGCCTTCTATCAAACTTGGAAGGCACGGCAGGAGGCGAAGGCAGTGCGCGAGGGAAAGCTGCACAGCAAGAACTGTCTTGAATTCGTGACCGTGGATGGGAGCTGCGTCAACCTGGTGCCGCTGGAGACACTGCATTCTCTGCCCAAGCCGGGCGATATCGTTCTCTTGCCTGGCCGCGGAATCAATCACGATGGGGAATTTATTCCTGGCGCCTATCTCATCGAGGGAATTGAACATATCTACGCCCATGTGGAGTACAAGGGCAGCCGGCCGCAGGAAGCGCGGCTGACCAAGGCGGTGGCCAAGGTGACCTCGCTGAACCCCGCGTTGATGGTCGAAGGGTAGACCAGGATAATAGGCCCCATTTTTTGTGATTTTCTGGCCGAGAGGGACGTACATAACAAAGCCCCGGTTGCGGCCGGGGCTTTATTGCGTTGGGAAACTATTGGTTCTCATCTGCTCAAAAAAATCCAAGATAACAGTACCAAAGGCTGATTAATTGGTTACTAGCCCATTAAGTGGCGCGGGCGTTCGCCGATAGCGGAAGAAGGGGCATGAATAGATTTGTCCGTGGGGGATTTTTATGCGCATTCGTCTGGCACTTGCTTTTCTGATCCTGGTAGGATTTTCCGGTTGTGGGAACCAAAACAAGTTGCCAGCAGCTCCTGCCACCCCTGCCGCTGTCACGCACAACTATAACGGCACCGCTTCGGTGGGCGATTTTCTGACCATCATCGTGAACTCGACGGCGCTGACCATCACTTACTCGAATCTATCCAACGGAGAGAGCGGAACGGTTCCTTATACAGTGAACGCGAATGGGAGTTATACGATCAACGATCCGACCGGCAACCTGATTTCCGCTTACGAGGTGCCGGGCTACGCGATGATGATTCAGTCGGCCAAATCGGGGCCGGACCAAAACACGCCGGCGCTGATTACGGCGGTGGAGAGCGGTCCGATCACGATGAGCACCTTCACCGGCAACAGCTACAACTATATGTCGTTCCGCACCTCGTTCGGCGGGCTGGAAATCGGCTCGGTGAGCATTGGAGCGACCTCGGCGACGAACACTAACTACTGGCCTTACGGCAACACTAACCCATCAGACACAGGAGGCGCCTTCGGCGGCGGCACGATGGATTTCAGCGGGCTGGTGGAGGATGTTTCCGGAACGTATATGTCGGGGCCGGTCGGCGGGGCGGGCGGCGGCACGAACACCATCTTTGGAACAACGGGAGGGTTTTTCATCGTTGATTCGCCCAACGGATCGATCATCGGATTGCCGAAGGCGGCGACCCCGGACTTTGACCCGACGGTTGCCGGCACCTACAACGGCATTTTCTACGAGAAGCTGAACGCCAACAACTCGGGAAGCACGGAGACGGGCACGCCTTCGACGGGGCAGGCAACGATTGTGATCGACACCCTGGGCAACATCACGGTCACCGATTCCAATAGCAACACAATCATCAGTGCCCTGCTGACTCCGGTGGCCAGTTCCAGCAACTTGTATGGCAGCGCGGGTCAATTGACCGATCCCTGCTACGGATTGTTTACCTTCCACAAGGTGACGGGCACCTTCGAGCATGACGTGTTTGTCACCTTCGTGGGCAACTCGGTGGTCTTTTCAAAGTACAGCGTCAATCTGCCGTGGAGTGATGCAACCGGCACCTACACCTACTGGTATGGCGTGGGGCTGAAGTAGGACTGGCCCCTTCGACTCCGCTCAGGGCAGGCTGTCCAGGCGGACGGTACTTGCGCGGCATGAGATTCGTGGTTTCCCCACCCTTCCGCATGGTACGCGGAAGGATGGGGCACCCGGCAGACGCTCGCTATTCGCTCGCTTTTAATTCGATGAATCCCAGGTCCCAAAAGCGGGACCTCCACCCCACGGACGAAGACCTGTCCGTGGGGGCCCCGGATCTGGGAAACCATTTACTTGTGTATATGAAAGCTGATGCGATTCCAGAGCCTCCAGAGCGTGCCATGCAGCAGGCGGGTCTGCCGCGTCTTGAGAGCCTGGTAGGAGCGCTCCACATAGATGTCGAACTCCGGGGGCCAGCCGATGGTGGAGCGGCGCTCGGAGTAGTCGCCCTCGGCCCACTTGGCCAGCACCGCCTTATAGCCCACCACGTGGGTGACAAAGTCCAGCAGGCAGCGCGGCATTTGCTCTTCGACGATAAGATAGGCCTTCTCAATGATGATCTTTTCACGAATGTCGTTGAGAGGCATAAAGATGGTGGTCATCCACAGCATCCACTCCTTCATCTCGCTATCGAGAATGGGAAAGCTCTGCGTCTTGCCCTGCTTTTTGAGTAGCGAGCGGTAGGCGATATTGCCCGCCTGGGAGGCCACGTAGAGGGGGCCGTAGAACTCGTTGAGGCGCCGGTTGACCTGCTCCAGCTTGTCTTTGCGCCTGGCCAGCATGTGGGCGCTCCAAAAGGTGGCCAGATAGCCGACAAAGGCCAGAAGAATGGTCAGCGCGGTGGCATTGTCGAGAAATTTTTGCAAATAATACATGGCGAGTCAGTATTACGTACTGGCAACGAGTATAGCGCAGCCTTGACACTGGATCTGAGCAGGTTTTCAGAAAAGTGCGGCTTACAGACCGCCGTAGTAGCGTCCGAATACACGGGCCAGCATGAGCGACATGAGCAAGATTCCCGCGCCGAGGACAAGTGCGTGGCGGGTCGAACGCAGATTGAAGCTGCCCACGCGACAGATGAGCATGTAAGCGACGGCGAGGTTGAAGAGTCCCCAGAGAACATTGACCGTCGAGGAGGACAGGCCCACGCCCGGCGGCGATGCGAAGGGGCTCTGAAAGGCATGGCCTGAGATCCCATTGCCGAGATGGGGCAGGCTGTTGGCTAGAAATGCGCCTCCGAAGAAGTACGCAAGATAGTGATACCAGCGCATGGCTGCTCCTTTCTGACTTGCAGGCCGATGATAGCAAAGCTAGGGCAGCAGTTGGGGCTCGATTTTGCCGTAGATTTCGTCGGAGGCGTTCTTGATCTGGTTGACGATATCGTGAAACTCCTGGGCATCGGCGAGTCGCAGCGGGGCGTCTATGCGCACGGAGAGATCGTCATCGGCGTCGAGGCCGACTTTGACGCGGTCGAACTCATGATTGAACTTGAGGAGGGTGTGCAGGAAATCGGTGGTGACGGGCATGCGGCGCTTCTCCACCACGGTGACAAAAATGACCATCTGGTTGTTTTCAGTGTCCAGGGCCAGAACTACTTTGATGTCCTTGAGGTGAGTGCCGGTGAAGTGAATGACCCAGACAGTGGGCGACTTGGTGGTAACGAAGTTGTAGTTGTTGGCCTGCATGAGGCTGACCATTTTGGCGGGGCCTTCGGTGCTTGACTGGGCGGCCATGGGCAAGACAAGCGAGAACAACAGGGCGACGAAAAGGCAAAGGCGGGCGAACGAGCGGGTGCGGCGAGAGTGCATCGGTAAAGCCTCCTGGGGGAGAACCAGATTGTGTAAGAGTACCGCGCTGCGGGTGAAATGCGCAACCGGGACTTGCCCCTTCGACAGGCTCAGGGCAGGCTGTCCAGGCGGGCGGCGCTTGCGCTCCATGGGGTTTGTGGATTCCCGCCCATCGCACGGTGTGCGAAGTATGGGGCACGGGAGCTTGGTGGTGGTACAGGCTAGAGCAGCTTGGCGGCGTCTTTGGCGAAGTAGGTGACGATGAAGTCTGCGCCGGCGCGGCGAATGCTGACGAGCGATTCAAGCATGGCGCGGTCATGGTCGAGCCAGCCTTTCTGGAAGGCGGCCTGGAGCATGGAGTACTCGCCGGAGACCTGGTAAGCGCCGAGGGGGACGCCGGTCAGCTCGCGGGCGGCGCGGATGACGTCGAGGTAGGGCATGGCGGGCTTCATGAGGATCATGTCCGCGCCCTCTTCGAGGTCGAGGGAGATTTCGCGCATGGCCTCGCGCAGGTTGGCGCCGTCCATTTGATACGACCGACGGTCGCCGAATTGGGGGGCGGAGTCAGCGGCTTCGCGGAAGGGTCCATAGAAGGCGGAGGCGAATTTGGAGGCGTAGCTGAGGATGGGGGTCTGCTGCCAGCCCTCGGCGTCGAGGGCGCGGCGAATGACGGCGACCCGACCGTCCATCATGTCGCTGGGGGCGACGACGTCGGCTCCGGCTTTGGCCTGACTTACGGCGGTGCGGGCTAATAATTCCAGGGACGGGTCGTTGTCCACCGTCCAGCCGTCCGCGGTTTCGATGACCTTGCCGCAATGGCCGTGGCTGGTGTACTCGCAGAGGCAGACATCGGCGATGAGGACAAGTTTCTTCGACGCGGGCGAGGCTTTGAGGGCGCGCAGGCCCTGCTGGACGATTCCCTCATCGTCGTATGCGCCGGAGCCCAGTTCGTCCTTGGACTCGGGGAGGCCGAAGAGCAGCAGGCCTCCCAGGCCGAGTTGCGCTGCCTCCTCGGCTTCGCGGACGGCTTCGTCGATGGAGAGGTTGAAGACTCCGGGCATGGAGGCTACGGGGCGGCGTACGCCCTGGCCAATACAAAGAAAGAGGGGGTAGATGAGGTCGCCTGGGGTGACGGCGGTCTCGCGCACCAGGGCGCGGAGGGATTCGGTGCGGCGGAGGCGGCGCATGCGTGATTGGGGAAAGCTCATGGAGTCGATTGTACTTGAGAATTGCAGGGGAGAAATATTGCCTTTTTCGGCTCCCGTCTCCTCATGCCAGCTATTATTGCATTGACCCCAGCTTCCAATTATAGAGTTAAAGCTATAATCATGGAACTAAGCCTCGTAATATACTGTCTCAACGAAGCGCAGATAATCGCATTCGATGCAGTTTTGTTAACGAAAGATGCATGATGAAACAGATTATTTCTTTTGTAATCGCATTTCCGAGCTTATCAGCCATCCTATTACTCGTCCCGCTATTCGCACTGCGTTGGTCGTTCGTGATCGCTGACCGCAAACGAACAAAATGGCTTATGCTCGCTCCGGTACTCTTTAAGTCAATTGGCATTCTCTCGCTTTGTATTTCCAACAACCTTTCTCGCTTGCGTCCGCTCAAGTATGACCTCTATGTATTTCAAATCGATTCGTTCTTCGGCAACCCGAGCTTCCATCTCGGTGGTTTCGTGGCTTCACACCATTGGATCTTGATACTGCTCAGTATCGCCTATGACGGTATAGAAACAGCAGTATTTGGAAGCTTCGTTGTTTATCTTTATCTGCGCCCCAACGCGGAAACAATTCAATTGGTCAGGGCATTTCTGCTGAATCTCATTGTCGCCGTCCCTTGCTACCTGCTCTTTCCCGTCAGCGGACCTGGTTTTGCTTTCCGTTCTTATCCAGCTTTGCCGCCGCTGCCACTCGTCCCGCATATGGTGGCAATTGCCGCCGCGCCAGACGGGGTTCCTTCCGTACATACCTCAACGGCTCTACTCATCTTGTATTTTATGTGGCGATGGCCATGGGGACGTATGGCTGCGTTTATCATCCTTGCTCTGACCGTGCTGGCTACGCTCGGCAGCGGTCAACATTATTTATTCGATTTGATCTGCGCCATTCCATATACGGCCGCGATCCTCTGGGCCAATAACAAACTGAGCGCCCGATCTGCCGCCCAAAAGAAAGTACTGGAGGAGGCTTCGAAGTTCAGCTAATCTTGATTATCGGTCTTTGCCTTGATTTCGCTCATTTCCGCTCCGGCATTGCTCTGCGTGAAGATATCAATGTTTGAAGACTCCGGGCACGGAGCCGACGGGGCGGCGCGCGCATATTCCGGGGCAAAGATAGATGGGGTAGATCAGTTCGCCGGGGGTGACGGTGGTCTCGCGCACCAGGGCGCGGAGGGATTCGGTGCGTCGGAGGCGGCGCAAGCGCGATTCAGGAAAGCTAATGGAATCGATTGTACTTGAGAATTGCAGGGGAGATGATCGCCGATTCTCGCGCCCTGCTCCTCATACCGGCCATTATTCACATTTATTCCAGCCATCAATCATATAATGACTCATGTAACCGTGGAACTAAGCCTCGTAATATACTGTCTCAACGAAGCGCAGATAATCGCATTCGATGCAGTTTTGTAAACAGAAAAGGCATCATGAAACAGATTTATTCTTTTGTAATCGCTTATGCGAGCTTTTCAGCCATTCTATTACTCGTCCCGCTACTTGCCCTGCGCTGGTTTTTTGTGACGGCCGACCGCAAACGAACGGAATGGATTATGGCAGCTGCAGTGCTTTTTAAGACAATCGGCGTTTTCTCTCTCTTCATTTCTAACAATCTATCCCGCCTGCGTCCGCTCAAATATGATCTCTATGTATTTCAAATTGACTCGTTCTTCGGCAACCCGAGCTTCCATCTCGGTGGTTTCGTGGCTTCACACCATTGGATCTTGATACCGCTCAGTATCACCTATGATGGCTTGGAAATGGCGGCGTTTGGGACCTTCGTTGTTTACCTTTATCTGCGACCCAACGCGGAAACACTTCAATTGGTCAAGGCATTCCTGCTAAATCTCATTGTCGCCGTTCCTTGCTACCTACTCTTTCCTGTCTGCGGACCGGGCTTTGCTTTCCGTTCTTATCCAGCTTTGCCGCCGCTGCCACTCGTCCCGCATATGGTGGCAATTTCCGCCGCGCCAGACGGGGTTCCTTCCGTACATACCTCAACGGCTCTACTCATCTTGTATTTTATGTGGCGATGGCCATGGGGACGTATGGCTGCCTTTATCTTCCTCGTTCTGACCGTGCTGGCTACACTTGGCAGCGGTCAGCATTATTTATTCGATTTGATCTGCGCCATTCCATATACGGCTGCGATCCTCTGGGCCAATAACAAACTGAGCGCCCGATCTGCCGCCCAAAAGAACGTGCAGGAGGAGGCTTCGAAGTTCAGCTTATCTTGATTATCGGTCTTTGCCTTGATTTCGCTCATTTCCGCTCCGGCATTGCTCTGCGTGAAGATATCAATGTTTGAAGACTCCGGGCACGGAGCCGACGGGGCGGCGCGCGCATATTCCGGGGCAAAGATAGATGGGGTAGATCAGTTCGCCGGGGGTGACGGTGGTCTCGCGCACCAGGGCGCGGAGGGATTCGGTGCGTCGGAGGCGGCGCAAGCGCGATTCAGGAAAGCTAATGGAATCGATTGTACTTGAGAATTGCAGGGGAGATGATCGCCGATTCTCGCGCCCTGCTCCTCATACCGGCCATTATTCACATTTATTCCAGCCATCAATCATATAATGACTCATGTAACCGTGGAACTAAGCCTCGTAATATACTGTCTCAACGAAGCGCAGATAATCGCATTCGATGCAGTTTTGTAAACAGAAAAGGCATCATGAAACAGATTTATTCTTTTGTAATCGCTTATGCGAGCTTTTCAGCCATTCTATTACTCGTCCCGCTACTTGCCCTGCGCTGGTTTTTTGTGACGGCCGACCGCAAACGAACGGAATGGATTATGGCAGCTGCAGTGCTTTTTAAGACAATCGGCGTTTTCTCTCTCTTCATTTCTAACAATCTATCCCGCCTGCGTCCGCTCAAATATGATCTCTATGTATTTCAAATTGACTCGTTCTTCGGCAACCCGAGCTTCCATCTCGGTGGTTTCGTGGCTTCACACCATTGGATCTTGATACCGCTCAGTATCACCTATGATGGCTTGGAAATGGCGGCGTTTGGGACCTTCGTTGTTTACCTTTATCTGCGACCCAACGCGGAAACACTTCAATTGGTCAAGGCATTCCTGCTAAATCTCATTGTCGCCGTTCCTTGCTACCTACTCTTTCCTGTCTGCGGACCGGGCTTTGCTTTCCGTTCTTATCCAGCTTTGCCGCCGCTGCCACTCGTCCCGCATATGGTGGCAATTTCCGCCGCGCCAGACGGGGTTCCTTCCGTACATACCTCAACGGCTCTACTCATCTTGTATTTTATGTGGCGATGGCCATGGGGACGTATGGCTGCCTTTATCTTCCTCGTTCTGACCGTGCTGGCTACACTTGGCAGCGGTCAGCATTATTTATTCGATTTGATCTGCGCCATTCCATATACGGCTGCGATCCTCTGGGCCAATAACAAACTGAGCGCCCGATCTGCCGCCCAAAAGAACGTGCAGGAGGAGGCTTATAAGTTCAGCTAATCTTGATTATCGGTCTTTGCCTTGATTTGTACCCCTGACCTAAGCAGAGCCGAAGTGGCAGCGCGCCGAGACATTAACTGCTCATAAAATGCTGTTAGTATCTGAATGATCATGGAATCTGGTGAGATTGCCCCCGATGCAGTGACCGAGGAAAGTCGTGCGACTATCCCTATGGCGGGTAGTTCCACGGCCAAGCTGCCGCCGGTTCGCCTGGTTCGCTGGGCACAGGCATTGGTTCTTGCGGCGCTCATTTCCGCTCCGGCATTGCTCTGCGTGAAGATATCAATGGTTGAAGATCCGGATGTGTGGTGGCACCTGCGCAGCGGCGAGTGGATCCTGCAACACTGGGCTGTGCCGCAGACAGAGCCGTTCTCCAGCCTGGGCGCGGGCAAACCCTGGGCAGCCTATAGCTGGCTCTACGAAGTGCTTGTTTTTCAGCTTTTTCAGCGACTGGGCCTGGTGGGGCTGGTGGTCTACAGCACGGCGATGGTGGCGTTGATTACCGCAGTTTTATATCGGCTGATCCAACGTCTTCAAGCCGATTTTTCGCTGGCGGTGCTGCTGACCTTCGTGGCAGCCTCGATTCTCTATCAACTTTTTACGCCTCGCCCATGGTTGTTTACGATCGTGTTTTTTGCGTTGGAGCTTGATCTTCTGATGCAGGCGCGAAAGACGGGCAAGACCAGGGGCCTGCTTTGGCTGCCGGTTCTCTTCGCGCTGTGGGCCAATGTGCACATTCAGTTTATTGATGGCCTGGTGGTGCTGGCGATTGCATTGGCGGAGTCCATCGTGGCGCGCGGGTCGACGGGAATCCAGGCGCGCATACGGCCCGGCCGGCTCTGCGGCGTCTTTGTTGCGTGCTTGCTGGCAATCATGGCGAATCCATACGGATGGAGGATTTACAGGGTTGCGTACGATCTGGCCACCCAGTCCGGGGTGATGAACAAAGTGACAGAATTGGCGGCAATGCCGTTTCGCAGCTTCAACGACTGGGGTGTGCTGATCTTCGCCCTGGCTGCCGTTGGAGTGCTGGCCCGAGCCCGCCGTTTTATGTTCTTTGAAAGTATATTGCTGGTTTTTGCCATCTACATATCCTTCCGCTCGCAACGTGATATGTGGGTGGTGGTGATCGCGGCAAGCGCCATTTTGGCTCAGGAACTTAAAGGGGACGATACGAACCGGTTGCAAGCAAGGGCGGCGGCCGTTCCGTTCATTGCGGTCGGTACGGCTCTCATATTGTTGATAGGCTTCTGCGCGATGCACGTGGATAATGCTCAGCTGAGCGCGAAGCTGGCCGGGGCTCTGCCCGTCCGCGCCGTGGAAGTGGTGAAAGAAAAGGGCTGGGGAGGGCCTCTCTATAACGACTACACCTGGGGAGGTTATCTTATCTGGGCTTTGCGCATGCCCGTCAGCATGGATGGGCGCCAGAATGTATATGGCGATCAGCAGATTGACCTTTCGGACGATACATGGAACGGACGGCCGGAATGGGCCTCTGACCCCAACCTTCAGAAGGCAGGCCTGGTGATTGGGCCGGTCAAAGCATCTTTGACCCAGTTGCTGCGGATGGACCCGCGCTTTGAATTGGGCTATGAAGACAAGCTCGCGGCGGTCTTTGTCGCGCGTAAGACTTTGCCTCGGAGCACGGCGGAACCTGCGGCAGCAGTTGGCGGCGGCGCGAGCGCTCACCCTGCTGCCAGGTGAGAGAGATAGGCCGGCTCATCGCTGAAGGCGGCAGGCTGTCTTATAACTGATCGTAGAGGGTGGAGTTGCGGTAGCCGAGTAGTACAACCAGTGTCCAGATGCCCATGGCAGTTCCGAAAGGGAACTTGAGCAGGCACAGGATGGCCGCTACGATGGCCACGACCCTCCCCCACTGGGCGCGCTCCATCAGACCCCAACCGGCTACGGCGGCCAGGCCGACGCGCACCATGAGAAAGACCCATTCAAAGCGCAGCAGCGCAGGAGCGAACCAGAACGGCGGCATGGGGCCGTTCGCCCAGGGACCGTGCATCCAGGGGCCGAAGTGGCCGGAGAGGAAGGCGTTGGCGAAGGCCAGGCCGATGATTCCCGTCACCAGGGCAAAGGCAGCGTAGACGAGCCAGACGACACCCAGCGTCCTCACCTTACTGGCGTAGTTCTCGAGTTGGAACTCCAGGCCGGGTACGGGTGGAACCGGCGGCATTGCCGGGCGGCCACACTTTGGGCAGGATCCCTGCCCAGGGGCTAAAGCCAGACCACATGCGCTGCAATACATAATTGCCTCCTCGAAGAGACGGTTCTGACTTACTACGCAACCGGATCGAGCTTTGTTCCGTGACTTGCTGGTGAACGAAAAGACCCGGCTGACTGCCTGTTTGGGTCAATTCCGGTCAATTCCGGCCGGAAGTTTGGGATCTATGTGGAAATGTTCTCACGTTTCAAGCCCAGGCAGCGATAAACAGAATGGGAGAGTATCCATGGCGAGTCAAGCCAGGGCGGAAACAGTTGCCGGTTTAGACGAGGAGCAGGCGGGAGAGCTTCGCTATGTGGCGCGCCAGCCGATTCTAAACCTGCACGGCGACTCGTATGGCTACGAGTTGCTGTTCTGGAATGGGCACGCGCCGATCATCAGCACCATAGGCGAGTTGGCGACCCGCGCCATGCTGGACAACACGGTGGTCTTTGGGCTGCATGAGCTGGCGCGCGGATTGCCTGCTTTTGTGAACTGCACCGCGGATTCGTTGACCGAGGATTGGGTAGACATATTGCCTCCCCACATGACGGTTCTGGAACTGCCATCCGGCACGGAACCCACGCCGAGCCTGCTGGCCGCCTGCCGCAAGCTGAAGTCGTCGGGCTTCCGTCTGGCGCTGGCCGATTTCACCGGGAATCCGGAGTCCAGGCCTCTGGCCGAGCTGGCCGACTATATCAAAGTGGATGTGCTCAAAGTCAACGCCGAGGAGCGTGGCAATCTGCTGCGTTGGCTGAGTGGTTCCACGGCCAGACTGGTGGCCCAGAATGTAGAGACGCAGGAACAATACGGGCAGGCATGCAAAGAGGGCTTCGACCTGTTTCAAGGGTATTATTTCTGCCGTCCGGAGCCACTGGAGAATCACAAGATTCCGGGCAACCGGCTGGTGCATCTGGAGATCCTGGAAGATCTGCAAAACGACCCTGTCGACCTGCGACGCCTGAGCCAGTTGGTGATGTGCGACGCCAGTCTGACTTATCGTCTGCTGCGGCTGGTGAACTCGCCGATTTGCGCCATGCGCCAGGAGGTGACTTCGATCCAGATGGCGCTGATGCTGGTGGGAGAGTCAACCTTCCGTCGTATTGCTATGCTGGCCATCGCCAGCGACTTCAGCACCGACCAGCCTGCGGAGATTCTTCGCATGACCTACGAGCGCGGGCGATTCTGCGAACTGGCGGCTCCCCTGTGCGGCCTGGCTGCCAGCGAACAATATCTTATCGGCATGATCAGTCTCTTCCCGGCGATGCTGCGCATTCTGATGGAAGACCTTGTCCGATTAATGCCCTTGCGCGAGACAGCCCGCGATGCATTGCTGGGCAGGGAGACGCCGGAGGGCATGCTGCTGCATTGGATTGTCTGTCACGAGCACGGGAACTGGGCGGAGTGCGATGCGGTCGTCCGCTCCAGCGGCATGAGCCATGAGCAGGTGATGCTATGCCATGAGCAGGCAGTGCAATGGGCCGAGGCGGCGCTCAGATCCAATACGTGAGCGGCTACTCCGAATCGGGAGCGGCTTTCAGGCATCAAAACCTAAATCCTGTCATTGAACAGCTCGTCGATCTGAAGGTGGTCGATGTGATCTCGCAGTTGTGTAGCAGAGCTGTGGCGGCGGGAACCGGAGAAGAGATGCTGTGTTTATAAATTTGGACTGGTTCGGTCCGAAATCTGTATGGTATTTTTCTATATATGCAGAATGGTTTCAGGCCCGGCTACACTGCGGCAGGAAAACTGGAGTGTTGGCGTTCTCAGGCCGTTGTTGTAATCGTTTTCTTTTCATTGGATTAAAAGATTGGGCGGAGCAGATTATTATGGGAATAGCTGCCGCATCTGCTCCTGTAGCGAAGCAGTTTTAGGCTGGCCTGTTCAGACTTAGGGGTTGTCCGCCTCTCAGGCGGGTATTCAGGATACGATTTTCAGGAACGACTTTTTCACACAATAAATGTGACCGCCGGAATAGCGCGCGCATCCAAAAAAAGAAAACCCGGCAAGGATAGAACGCATGGCGCAAATCTTCGACCGCAGCTCCAATGCCCTGGCTCGCGCCAGCCTGGTATTGTCAGGGCTGATCGTGATCGCCCTGGGGGTGACGCTGGACCTGTTGCAGCGCTCGCCCTGGGTGACGCGGCAGGGTCAGCGCCCGGACCAGCCGGTGCCCTTCAGTCACAAGCATCATGTGCAGGGGCTGGGCATCCAGTGCCAGTATTGCCACACGACGGTGGAGAAATCGAGCTACGCGGGAATTCCGCCGACCAAGACGTGCATCAATTGCCACGCGCAGATCTGGACCAACGCGCAATTGCTGGAGCCGGTGCGCGAGAGCTGGGCGACGGGCAAGTCACTGCCATGGATCAAGGTGCACGACCTGCCCGATTTCGTCTACTTCAGCCATGAGATTCACGTGCACAAGGGCGTGGGCTGCGCCAGTTGCCACGGGCGCGTGGACCAGATGCCGCTGATGTACGCCGAGAACAGCTTGCAGATGGAGTGGTGCCTGGATTGCCATCGCAACCCGGCCAAGAAGCTGCGGCCGACGAGCGAGATTTACAACATGGCGTGGGAAGCGCCTGCGCCGGATAGGCCGGTATGGTGTTGGGTGAATGTGGAGAAGAGCGGAGTGCCGACGGCGGAGAGCGTGAAGTGCGTGACGAAGGAGCCGGAGCGCGCATCGACCGAGGTTGCTTCGCTGGAGATGCCGTCAACTGGAGTGCATCCTGCGCTGACCACCCTTGCGTTGCCAAGGGCTGATGCTCCGGAACTCCCAAAGGCGAAGTACGAGAAGTTCACCAGTCAGGATGAGTTGGGGAAATTTCTTGTAATGCATTACAAGATTCGCACGCCCAATGAATTGTCCAGTTGCGAGGTCTGCCACCGATGAGCGAGAAGAAGAACGATCTGGTGACGACGATCAAGCAGGCTCCGATGAGCCTTGCGGCGGTGCGCGAGAAGCTGAAAAACGTGCGCGGTAAAAAATATTGGCGCTCGGTGGATGAGCTGGCCGATACGCCGGATTTTCAGGCGGCGGTGGAGCGGGAGTTTCCCTCGTCGCCGCATGGGTGGGGCGATGAGGTTTCGCGGCGCGGATTTTTGAAATTCATGGGCGCTTCGGCGGCGCTGGCTGGCCTCGCCGGTTGCACCAAGCAGCCAGACGAGCCGATTTATCCCTACATCAAGCAGCCGGAAGATTTGATTCTGGGCAAACCGAATTACTTTGCGACAGCGCATCCTTTTGTGACCGGAGCGGTGCCGCTGCTGGTGAAGAGCGATCAGTACAGGCCGATCAAGATCGATGGAAACCCGGAGCATCCTTATAACCAGGGGTCGTCGGACCCGTTTACGCAGGCGACGCTGCTGGATTTGTATGATCCGGACCGGTCGCAGCATGTGACTTATCGTGGAGAGAATCGGGAGTGGGCGGAGTTTGCGGTTGAATTTCGCAACAAGGTGATCTCGACCAAGGACGGAACGGGGATTTATTTTTTGAGCGAGACGATTACTTCGCCAACGCTGGCGCGGCAATGGCGCGAGGTGCAGGCGAAGTTTCCGAAGGCGAAGTTGGTGCAGTACGACCCGGCGATTGCTGGAACGTTCTTAGAGGTTGGAGAATCAATCCAATATTCACTAGCCGACGCTGATGTGATCGTTTCGCTTGATGCGGATTTTCTCTCGGGAGCAACCTATCCCGGCTTCCATAAATTGGTCCGCGAGTATGCGGAACGGCGCAAGAATCCGGAAAATTTGAACAGGCTATACGTGATTGAGTCGACGCCGACTACAACCGGCATGAAGGCGGAGCACCGGCTAGGGCTGAGGGCGAGCGAGATTCCTGCGTTTGCGGCAGAGATAGCGAGGGCTGTGGGCGTGAGCAGCGTGGATGCTCCCGTGTACGAGTGGACGGCGGAGCAGAAGAAGTTTCTGGACGTTGTAGTAAAGGATCTCAAGGCCCACGCGGGAAAGTGTGTTGTGGTTCCGGGGATATGCCAGGATCCTTGGGTAGTTAACCTGGCTGTGTTTATCAATAATTTGCTAGGCAATGCTGGTAAGACAATGTTTAGTAGCGCTGGTTCAGCTTATCCTCCTTTTGTGCCGGTTAACCCGCTGCCTTCGGATCAGTTTGACGATTTGAGATCTCTAGTTGCGGACATGAATGCGGGCAAAGTGGATTGGCTGGTGGTCCTCAATGCTAATCCGATATATAACGCTCCAGCGGATCTGAATTTAGCCGCAGCCTTTGAAAAAGCGAAGATGACAGTGCACCTTGGCTCGCACGAGGACGAGACCGGGAAGAATGCACAATGGCACATTCCTGCGGCGCACTTCCTTGAGTCGTGGTCGGATGCGCGAGCTTATGACGGAACCGTGTCGATTATTCAGCCGATGATTGATCCGCTTTATGGCGGAAAAACGGCGCACCATTTTTTCCAAGCACTATTGGATGAACCTGGACTAAGTCCTTATGAAGCGGTGCGCGAGACGTGGAAGCCAGTGATTAAGGGCGATTTCGAGGTAGGCTGGCGCAAGGCATTGCACGCTGGATGGATTGAAGGTACTACATCTAGGCGATTCGATCTCGTCTTTGGCCCATACAGTGCTCTTGGACCTAAGGTTGCTGCACCAAATCCGAAGAATTCTCTGGAGATTATCTTCCGGCCGGACCCGAATATCTATGACGGGCGGTGGGCTAATGTGGGCTGGCTGCAGGAGCTGCCCAAGCCGGTGACGAATCTTAGTTGGGATAATGCGGCGATTGTCTCCGGAGCGACGCTGACTAAGTATGGCCTCGAAGAGGCTGACATTGTTGAGTTATCCGTGAATGGGCGCAAGGTGAATGCGCCGGTGATTGTTGCGCCGGGGCATCCGGATAACTCGGTTACTGTCCACTTAGGCTATGGGCGACAGACAGGGCGCGTCGCAGGCGGCGCGGGATTCAATGCTTACCTGATTCGCACATCGGATGCGCCGTTTTACACCGTAGGGACGATGAGGAAACTCGAAGGCAAGTGGGGCGTGGCGATTACCAAGAGCCACTTCCAGGATCACAGGCCGAAAGCGTTTGGCGGGCAAGGCAACGGCAATAACTCGCTGGAGGCCGATGAGGCTCTGGGCGAGCGCGGGATTATTCGATCCGCGACGCTGGAGGAGTACAAAGCCAATCCGGGATTTGCCAACGAAGGCGAGACACATCCGACGACCGACAAGAGCAACACGCTCTTCCCCAACTGGGAGTACAAGGACAACGCCTGGGGAATGTCCATCGACATGAATAGTTGCACGGGATGCAATGCGTGCATCGTGAGCTGTTATGCGGAAAATAATATCCCTGTCGTGGGCAAGCAACAGGTGCGCATCGGGCGCAACATGCAGTGGCTGCGCATAGACACTTACTTTGAGGGCGACCTGGCCGCGCCACGGGCGCACTTTCAGCCGATGGCCTGCCAGCACTGCGAAAACGCGCCCTGCGAGCAGGTTTGCCCGGTGGGCGCGACGGTGCATACGCCCGAGGGCTTGAACGCGATGGTCTACAACCGCTGCGTAGGCACACGCTACTGCTCCAACAACTGCCCATATAAAGTTCGCAGATTTAATTTTTTGCTCTACTCGGACTTTGAGACGGAAAGCCTGAAGCTGATGCGCAATCCCGACGTGACGGTGCGCTCGCGCGGGGTGATGGAGAAGTGCACCTACTGCGTGCAGAGAATTTCGGCGGCGAAGATTGAGGCGGATAAAGAAAATCGTCCTATTCGCGACGGTGAGATTGTGACAGCTTGCCAACAGGCCTGCCCGGCTCAGGCGATCAGCTTTGGCAACATCAACGACAAGCAGGGCAAGGTAGCGAAGCTACAAGCTGATGAGCGGAGTTACCAGGTGCTGGCCGATTTGAATACGCGCCCGCGGACCAAGTATGTGGCAGCAGTGACAAATCCGAATCCCGAATTGGAAGCAGTGCCAGTGGAGCACTTGCCGGCGAAGGGGTGAAGGAAGGCAGCGGAGTTAGCACTCGCTGTCCGGGGATAACGAGTTAGTGAGTTAGTGAGTCAGCGAGTCGACAAGTTAGCAAGTTGGCGAGTTAGTAAGTTAGCGGAGTTCGAGGGCAAGCAGTGAAGTGAAGCACGACCCACAACTCGTTAAGCAGATCGATCCGGCGACGGGAGAGTACCGCGTGATTGCGCCGGGGCAGACCTTCCGGTCTGTGACCGAGAAAATCACGCGCATTGTGCTGACGCCGACGACGCCGCTGGGCTGGTTTGCACTCTTCGGCGTGGGCGGTGCGCTGGCCACGATGCTGATGGTGGCGCTGACCTGGCTGTTCCTGAAAGGCGTGGGCATCTGGGGCATCACCCAGCCGGTGGCCTGGGGCTTTGCAATTATCAATTTTGTTTGGTGGATCGGCATCGGACACGCGGGCACGCTGATCTCGGCGATTCTGCTGCTGTTCAAACAGAGCTGGCGCAACTCCATCAACCGGTTCGCCGAAGCCATGACGATTTTTGCCGTGGTCTGCGCGGGAATGTTCCCGCTGATTCACGTGGGCCGTCCGTGGCTGGCTTACTGGATGTTTCCGGTTCCGTTGACGATGGGCGTGTGGCCGCAGTTCCGCTCACCGCTGATGTGGGATGTCTTTGCGGTTTCGACTTACGCGACGATTTCGATAGTCTTCTGGTATATCGGCATGGTTCCCGACTTCGGCACCATGCGCGACCGTGCGAAAACCAAGTTTGCGAAATATGCATATGGGTTGTGCTCGCTGGGCTGGCGCGGCTCCGTTCGCCACTGGGCGCGATACGAGACAGCCTCGCTGCTGCTGGCCGGGCTGGCTACGCCGCTAGTGCTCTCGGTACATACGGTGATCAGTTTTGATTTTGCCGTGGCCGTGCTACCAGGCTGGCACACGACGATTTTTCCACCGTACTTTGTGGCGGGAGCGATTTATTCCGGCTTTGCCATGGTGCTGACGCTGGCCATTCCACTGCGCAAGTTCTATCACCTGGAAGGGCTGGTGACCGAGCGGCATATCGATAACATGGGCAAGGTGATGTTGGCGACGGGCTTCATTGTGGCCTACGGATACGCCATGGAGGTCTTCATGGCGTGGTATTCGGGCTCGCACTGGGAAGCCTTCATGATGTGGAACCGGATGTTCGGGCCGATGGGCTGGTCCTATTGGGTTCTGGTGACGTGCAATCTGGCGATTCCGCTGACGACACTGTGGGTTCGCAAGTGGCGCACCAATATGATTTTTATGTTCATCCTCTCCATCGTGGTGAATACGGGCATGTGGTTTGAACGCTTCGTCATTATCGTGACCAGCCTTTACCGCGATTTCCTGCCGTCGTCGTGGGGAACTTATCGCGCGACTAAGTGGGACTACATGATTTATTTCGGCACGCTGGGATTGTTTACGGCGCTGTTCCTGCTGTTTGTGCGCTTCCTGCCCATGATTCCCATGAGTGAAATTCGCATGATGCTGCCAGGGGCAAAGATAACTCCCAAGAAGGCAGCGGAGGCTGGTGACTGATGGCCGCGCGCGAAGGAATCTACGGCCTGCTGGCCGAATTCGATACGCCGGGCGATTTGATCCGCGCCGCGCAACAGGCGCGCAAGGACGGCTGGCGGCGCATGGATTGTTACACGCCTTACCCGGTGGAAGAGGCTGCCGAGGCCATCGGCTTCCATCGCAACAAGGTGCCGCTGATTACGCTGTTAGGCGGATTGATGGGGCTGGTGGCGATGTTTTTGCTGCAGGTGTGGATCTCGGTGTGGGCCTATCCACTGAATATCGGCGGGAGGCCGTTGTTCTCCTGGCCAGCCTTCATTGTGCCCGCCTACGAATGGACGATTTTGTTTGCCGGATTGGCGGCGGCTTTCGGAATGCTGGCGCTGAATGGATTGCCGGAGCTCTATCATCCGCTGTTCAACGCGCCCAACTTCCGCGATGGAGCGACGACGGACAAGTTCTTTTTGTGCCTGGAAGCGCTGGACCCCAAGTTCGATTTAGTGGAAGCGAAAAAGTATTTGTTAAGCTTTGGGCCGGTTTCGGTGGTGGAGGTGGAGTACTGATGCGCAAGCAGCTTTCAGCTCTCAGCTTCCAGCATTCCGCGTTCCATGTTGCACGGCGCGGAGCACTCCTCGCAGGAGTAGCCGCGGTGATGTTTGTTACAGGCTGCCGACAGGATATGCACAACCAGCCGAAGATTCGCTCGCAACGAGGTTCGGATTTCTTTGCCGATCAGCGCGGCGCGCGTCCGCAAGTGGCGAATACTGTGGCGCGGGGGCAACTGCACGAGGACAGCTATTTTTATACCGGCGTGGTTCAAGCGGCGAACGGCTATCGCGAAGAGAAGGACGAGATGCCGTTTCCGGTGACGATGGACGTGCTGAAGCGCGGGCAGGAGCGGTTCAATATTTATTGCTCTCCATGCCACTCGCGCGTTGGAAACGGGCTGGGCGAGATTGTCGAGCGAGGCTACAAGCCGGCGGCCAATTATCACGACCAGGTGCGGCTTTCGCAGCCCATCTCGCACTACTTTTACGTGATGACGCACGGCTATGGCGCGATGCCGGACTACTCCGCGCAACTGGCGCCGGAGGATCGCTGGGCGGTGGCGGCTTACATACGCGCCTTGCAGTTGAGCCAGGCGGCCAAGACGAGCGATGTGCCAGCGGGCGTCGAGGTGAAAAGCCTGAAGGAGATTGCGCGAGAGCAGCATTTGCCGGAGAGTTTTGCCGAGCCGTGGACGCTGCCCGCGACGGCCATTCTGGCGAACCCGAACGATATGAAGCAGGGCAATCCGGCTTTGGCTCCGGCCAATCCGGCTCCTCCGGAAATCAAGATTCCTTTGAGCAAGCCGGCCGCACCGGCGCCCAGGTAAGGACTAACGGAATGGCTCACGAAACGCACGACGCCAACACGCACGGCAAGCAAATGCCACTGAATCTCGGCGCGCCGGAGTTCGTCGACGGCTGGCAGAGACGCGCGCTGGTTGTCGGGCTGGTTTTCTCGGCGGTTGCTGTTGGGCTGGGCTTTGCGGATGGGCGCGGCTTCGATGTGGACCACGTGCTGCGAGCGTGGCTGCTGGGACTGGTGCTGACCTTTGGATTTGCGGTGGGGGGCCTCGCTCTGCTGATGGTGCAATACGTGACAGGCGGCAAGTGGGGCTTGCTATTGCGGCGGCCGCTGGAAGCGATGAGCCGCACACTGCCGCTGGTTTTCGCTTACTGGGTGGTGGTTGCGCTCTCGCTCAAAAAACTTTATCTGTGGGCAGCGGTGACGGACGTAAGCACGGCGCTGAAATCGGGATGGATCAACGAGGTGCAGGCGCACGCCATCGAATTCAAGCGGCCGATGTTGAACGCAAGCGCCTTTGTCTGGGTTAGCTTGGCGTGCTTTGCCATCTGGGGTTTTTACACATGGCGGCTCAATGCGCTTGGCCTGAAGCGCGACGCGGAGACGATGGCTGATACACCCGTATGGATTAAGCGGCTGGAAAACATCAGCGGACCAGGCATTGTGATTTACGCGATTACGATGAGCGTCGCGGCAATTTATTGGGTGATGTCGCTTGATCCCACGTGGTACTCGTCAGTTTACGGCCTGCTGTTTTTGGTGGGGCAGGGCTACCAGGTGCTGGCGCTGGGAATTATTGTATCTATTTCGCTGTCGAAGGGAGAGCCCTTCAAGACGATTTTGCGAACAACGGAGCAGCACGACCTGGGAAATTTCACCTTTGCCTTTGTGATGCTGAACATTTACCTGGCTTTCTCGCAGTTCCTCATCATCTGGTCGGGGAATTTGCCGGAGGAGATTCCCTGGTACCTGGACCGTGTGACAGGCGGCTGGGGCGTGATCATCACGCTGGACTTCATCTTCCACTGGCTGATTCCCTTCACGCTGCTGCTGTCACGCGATTTGAAGCGCAATAAAAAACGGCTGGTGCGGGTGTGCCAATGGATGGTCTTCGCCAAGGCCTTCGATCTGTTCTGGCTGATCGAGCCGAACTTCAAAGATGCGGCGCGGAATCTTCACTTCAGTTTGGGAATTCTGGAATACGCGGCTGTGCCGGTGGCGATGACGGCCTTTTGGGCGGCCTACTTCTGCATGCAGTTGAAGGCGCGTCCGCTGGTGCAGACCAACGATCCGCATTTGGCGGAGATATTGGAGGCGGAACATGTTGTCGCATGAGCCGGAAGATCACAAGCTGGAGCAGCCTGACGCTTCGAAGGGCTACGAGGCGAGCGACGTGCGTGTCTCCGGGGTGGTGAAATTTCTCGTGGGGCTTACGATCTTTGCGGCGGTGGTGGGCGTGCTGGCCTACGGACTTGGCAAGATGCTGAATGCGCGCATGAAAACTGAAGACGGGCCGCCGAACCGATGGGCGAAGCAGGTGGATGTGCGTCCGCTGGGCACGATGCCGTCGAATCCCGAGATGCAGAACAAGCTCAGCGAAATGACGCAGAGTTTCCCCACGCCTAAGTTACAGACCGACGACGGCAACCAGGATGTGTCTGACCTGCACGCGAGAGAGGATCTGCTGCTGGAGAATTACAGCTGGGCGGACGAGGCGCACTCCAAGGTCCGGATTCCCATTGAGCGAGCCATGGAGCTGATTGCCCAGCGGGGATTGCCGGTAGCCAAGCCTGTGGAGCAGGCGCCGCTGATGACCGGGGACAAGAAGCCGATGGTTGCCATGCCGCTGACGAATGGATTTGCGCGCACGGCGTATGAGCTGGAGCAGGCACCTGCAGTGCGGCCAACCGTGGCACCTGCGGTGCGGCCAACCGCGCCTTCGGCGCATTAAACCGAATTTGAGAAGTCTGTAACAGAGAGAATGAAGAAATTATGCAAGACTTAGGTACATTTCGGAGAGGCTGGCGAAGCGCGGCGGCTGGGCTGTCGTTGTGTACGGCTCTGTTTGCGCCGCTGCTTTCGGCGCAGGTTTCGCGCTATGACGAGAAGCAGATGGCTCCGGTGAGCGACAAGCCTCCGGATATTTTGAACAAGGTGGGAATCGCGCAGAGGCTGAATGAGCAACTGCCGCTCTCGCTCACCTTCACCGACGATGCAGGCAGGCAGGTGCAACTGGCAAGTTACTTCGGCAAGAAGCCGGCGATTCTGGCGCTGGTTTATTACCAATGCCCCATGCTCTGTTCGGAGGAGTTGAACGGACTAACCAGCGCATTGCAGATGGTGAGTTTTGTTCCCGGCAAAGACTTTAGTGTGATCGTGATCAGCATCGATCCCACGGAGACGACGGATCTGGCCGCAGCTAAGAAGCGCGGCTATCTGAAGCGCTACGGGCATCCGGAGACAGCTGCGGGTTGGCACTTTATGACTGGCACGCAGGAGAACATTGACGCGATTACAAAGGCGGTTGGATTTGGATACGTGAAGATTCCCGGGCCAGATGGCAGGCTGACGCAATTTGCCCACGCCAGCGCGATTCAGATCGTAACTCCCGAAGGCAAGCTGGCGCAGTATTACATGGGCGTGGAGTACTCGCCCAAGGACTTACGGCTGGGATTAGTGGAGGCCTCGGCCAATCGCATCGGCTCGCCGGTGGATAACATTCTGACTTACTGCTACCACTACGATCCGCAGACTAACAAGCACTCGCTGATTGTGGCCAGGGTTGTCCAGTTAGGCGGACTTATCACGGTGCTGCTGCTGGGTGGATTCATGCTGGTGATGTTTCGCAGAGATACGCGAAAAGGTAATCCGCCAGAGACAGAAAAAAGGTGAACGGATAAAGGAATGAGTCATATCAGCCCAGTTATCTGGCAGTTTCTCGTCAAGTGGTTGACGAACTTCGCGCTGCTTCCGCCGGAGGCCTCGAAGGTTGCGCCACAGATGGATGCGCTGCTTTTCTTCATGGTGCTGGTGAGCCTGATTGGGCTGACGATCGTGGTGCTGCTGGTTACCAGCTTCTCCATACTCTATAGCAAGAAACGCCACCCGGTAGCGGTGCAGGTGGAGGGCTCGACGCTGCTGGAGGCAACCTGGACGATCATTCCGCTGGGCTTGTTTCTGGTGATGTTTGTGTGGGGCGCGCTGATTTATTTTCGTGTCTACACGCCGCCGGCCAACGCCATGAACATTTACGTGGTGGGCAAGCAGTGGATGTGGAAGGTGGAGCATCCGGGCGGGCAGCACGAGATCAACGCGCTGCACGTGCCCACGGGCCGCGCCGTGCAGTTGACGCTGATTTCGCAGGATGTCTTCCATAGCTTCTCCATTCCCGCCTTTCGCGTGAAACGCGAGGCGATTCCCGGCCGCTATACGACGGTGTGGTTTGAAGCCACCACGCCGGGAACCTATCACCTGTTTTGCACGCAGTACTGCGGCACGAACCACTCGCAGATGATTGGCGACGTGGTGGTTATGACTCCGGAGGAGTACAGGAAGTGGCTTACCAGATCCGACAGCGGCGCCTCGCTGGCGCAGGACGGCGAACGGTTGTTTGCCAGCTTGAGTTGCGCCGCCTGCCATAATGCGCGGCCCGATGCGCGCGGGCCGTCGCTGGCCAACGTTTACGGCGCGAAGCTGGCGCTGGCGTCCGGCGGAACGGTAATTGCCGACGACGCCTATCTGCGCGAGGCTATCCTGAATCCCTCGCAGCATGTAACTCAGGGTTATGCGCCTATCATGCCTACTTACCAGGGACAGATCAGCGAGGAGGGAGTTATCGCGCTGATTGAATTTATCAAGAACCTCAACTCCGATTACCGTGTGGAGCAAACGATCAACACCACGGATATGCCGCCAGTTAGCGAAGGCGCAGTAACTCCCGCAGTGAAAGCGCACGCCGCGAAAGGAACGGTGAAGCCATGAGTGACACAATCGTAAGTCTTCCCGATCAGGCGACGGCCAGGATTCCCAAGGATAACTACATCACGCGGGAGAACGGGTTGCTGAGCTGGCTGCTGACCAGCGACCACAAGCGGATTGCGATTCTCTACCTGATCTCGATCACGTTCTTTTTCTTTATCGGCGGGGCGCTAGCCGGACTGATCCGTCTGGAGTTACTAACTCCTCAGGCCGATCTGATGGCCACGGACACCTATAACAAGGTGTTCACCATGCACGGCGTCATTATGATCTTCTTTTTTCTGGTGCCATCGGTGCCGGCCACGCTGGGCAACTTTTTTATCCCCATGATGATCGGGGCCAAGGACCTGGCATTGCCCAAGATCAATCTGCTCAGTTGGTATCTGTACATGACGGGCGGGTTGCTGGCGCTCTACACCATGGCGGTGGGCGGCGTGGATACGGGCTGGACCTTCACTACGCCACTGTCCACGCATTACGTGAACACCAACGTGTTGACCACCGGCCTGGCGGTATTCATCGCCGGCTTCAGTTCCATTCTGACCGGGTTGAACTTTATCGTCACCATCCACAAGATGCGCGCGCCGGGATTGACCTGGTTCCGGTTGCCGCTGTTTATATGGTCGAACTATGCGGCCAGTATTCTGATGGTGCTGGGCACGCCGGTGCTGGCTATCGCCATCGTGCTCATCGCTTTGGAACGCACCATCGGCATAGGCGTCTTTGACCCGACCAAGGGCGGCGATCCACTGCTATTCCAGCATCTGTTCTGGTTCTACTCACATCCGGCTGTCTACATCATGATTTTGCCGGGGATGGGTGTGATCTCGGAGGTGATCTCCAACTTCAGCCGCAAGCGGGTCTTCGGCTACACGGCGGTGGCGTTCTCGTCGGTGGCCATTGCGGTCTTCGGCTTCTTTGTGTGGGCACACCACATGTTCATCATGGGCATCTCCAACTATGCCGTGCTGGTCTTCTCCCTGCTGAGCATGCTGGTCGCCGTGCCTTCGGCCATCAAAATATTCAACTGGTCGCTTACGCTTTACAAGGGGTCCATCACCTTTGAGACGCCGCTGCTCTATGCCTTCGGCTTCATGGGATTGTTCACCATCGGCGGCATGACAGGAGTCTTCCTCGGCTCCTCGGGCACGGACATTCACCTGACCGAGACATATTTTATCGTGGCGCATTTTCACTTCGTCATGGTGGGCGGAATGTTGATGGCGTTTCTCTCCGGCATTCACTTCTGGTGGCCCAAGATGACGGGACGCATGTATCCGGAGAAGATCTCGCAACTAGCGGCGGTGGTGACCTTCATCGGCTTCGTACTCACCTTCTTTCCGCAATTCATTTTGGGTATGCTGGGGATGCCGCGGCGCTACGCATCCTATCCGCCGGAGTTTCAAATCCTGAATGTTTTTTCGACGGCGGGCGCAACGATATTGGGTGTGGGCTATCTGCTGCCGGTGCTCTACCTGATCTGGTCGCTGCGTTACGGCGCGATTGCAGGCAACAATCCATGGCAGGCTACGGGGCTGGAGTGGCAGACGCAATCTCCGCCGCTGACGGAGAACTTTGCCGAGGTGCCGGTGATGGACCACGAAGCCTACGACTACGAGTGGCTGGAGAAACAGCAACTGGCTCAGAAAGAAACGGAGGCGCCCCGTGCCGGATAACTCCATGAAATTCCATGGCGCCGCTCTAGATGATAACTCCGCGCACCAGGAGCACCCCTCCTATCTGCGCCATCACTTCAACTCCGTTGAGCAGCAGGCCGACGCCAGCAGCTTTGCCATGTGGCTTTTTCTGCTGACTGAAGTGATGTTCTTCGGCGGCTTATTCACCGCTTACCTGATCTATCGCAACTGGTATTATCCGGCTTTTGTCTCCGGATCGCACCAGCTGAACGTGGTTTGGGGCGCGACCAATACGGTGGTGTTGATCTTCTCCAGCTTTACCATGGCCATGGGCGTGTGGTGCGCTGAGACGCGGCGCAGGCGCGGGCTGGTGCTCAGCCTGACGCTTACCTTTATTCTGGGCCTGGTATTTTTGGGTATCAAGACGATTGAGTACTCGGAGAAAATCGAGAAGCATCACGTTCCCGGATTTCATTACAGCCTGCAATCGTTCGTCGATCCGCAATCGGACCCCGAAGTCTATGCGGAGTATCACGACAAGCCGCTCGTGCCGGATATGGCGCGGCACACCGAGCTTTACTTCTCACTCTACTTCCTGATGACCGGCATGCACGCGCTGCATATGATCATCGGTATCGGGATTCTGTCATTCATGATTTTGCGCGCCCGGGCCGGGGCTTACACTTCAGGGCACGTGACGTTTGTGGAGAACTTTGGGCTTTACTGGCACTTTGTCGACATCATCTGGATTTATCTTTTTGCGCTGCTCTATCTGATCAGCAGGCATCAATAGCGGTTAAGGATCAGGAGTAAGTGAACAGCAGCAATAAGGACAAACGGTATGAGCGAACCAAACGAACACGCGCATCACATTGTCGGTCCCGGGGTCTACCTGGTGATCCTCTTCTGCTTGCTGATGGGCACGGCGCTTACGGTCTGGGCGTCGTATGTTGACCTTGGCGTCTGGAACCCCGTCATCGCGCTGGCCATTGCAACCACCAAGGCGGTGCTGGTAGTGCTGTTTTTCATGCACGTGAAGTACTCGACCAAGCTGACCAAGCTGACGATCGTTGCCGGCATCTTCATGTTCCTGGTTCTGATCTCCATGACTTTAACGGATTACATCAGCCGGGCGTGGGGAAGCTGGTAGGGAGGGACGATCATGAAGCGTCCTCCCAGGATTCAGCATTCCAAGACGCGCCTTGAAGACCTGGGTGATTTCACCACCACTACAAGAGTGATCCCCATTTCGCTGATGGCTATCGTCATCGGCGTTATAGGCGCGTATGTAGCATGGTTTCTAATAAAGTTGATCGGTCTGTTTACAAACCTTTTTTATTTTCATCGAATCGACTTTTCTTTTGCATCGCCGGCGGAAAACCATCTCGGCGTTTATGCCATTGTGGTGCCCGTGATTGGGTCGCTCATCGTCGGAGTGATGGCGCGCTACGGTTCGGAACGCATTCGCGGACACGGCATTCCCGAGGCCATTGAATCCATCTTGATGAATGGCAGCCGTGTTTCTCCGCGGCTGGCGATTCTCAAGCCGCTCTCCGCCGCCATCTCCATCGGCTCAGGCGGCCCATTCGGCGCCGAAGGGCCGATCATCATGACCGGCGGCGCCATAGGATCAATGATCAGCCAGTTCTTCCACTTCAGCAGCACAGAGCGCCGCACCCTGCTGGTAGCGGGCGCGGCCGCGGGCATGTCGGCGACCTTCGCCGCGCCTGTCTCCGCGGTGCTGATCGGTGTTGAATTGCTATTGTTCGAGTGGAAGCCGCGCAGCGCCATTCCTGTAGCATTTGCCAGCGCGACAGCATGCTTAGTCAGGGGTTACTTGTTTGGGCTGGGGCCACTCTTTCCAGTGCCCCCGCACCCCGCCTTCATCGGAGTCTTCGGAATAGGTGGTTGCGTCTTCGCCGGTCTCGCCGCGGGGGCTTTTTCGGCACTGCTGACTGTAGGAGTTTACGCCGCCGAGGATCTCTTTCAGAAGTTGCCGATTCACTGGATGTGGTGGCCGGCGATTGGCGGCGTCTTCGTAGGCCTGGGCGGACTTATCTTTCCGCAGGCGCTGGGCGTTGGATACGACACCATCGGCAGGCTTATCGGAGGGAACGCGACTCTGGCGATCATTGCCGGAGTGCTTCTGGTCAAGTCAGCTATATGGATGATTTCGCTTGGCTCGGGCACATCCGGCGGGGTGCTTGCGCCCTTGTTGATGATGGGCGCGGCTCTGGGCGGCCTGGAAAGCTTCTTTCTACCTCATTTTGGCGCGGGATTTTGGCCTCTGGTCGGCATGGGCGCGATTCTTGGCGGCACCATGCGCTCACCCTTCACCGGCATCATCTTTGCGCTGGAATTGACGCACGATGTCAATATGCTTCTGCCGCTTCTGGTGGCTTGTTTTGCGGCCCACTTATTTACAGTTCTCACGCTCAAGCGATCCATTCTCACGGAAAAAATCTCCCGGCGCGGCTATCACCTGAGCCGCGAATATGCGATTGACCCACTCGAAATCCTGTTCGTCAAAGAGGTCATGCGGACGAATGTCGTTGTTCTGCCCGGTGATGGAACGCTGGAGGAGTCATATCACCTGGTCCGCAGCAGCAAGCGGCCAAAGGGCCAACAGCTTTTTCCGGTTCTAGGTTCAGGCAACGAGCTGGTGGGGGTGGTTACGAGAAGCCAGTTGCTCCTGCTCCACGAACAGAAGGCGGACAAGGCGACTTCGATTCGTCTTATGGAAATTGCGACGCCAAAACCGGAGGTAGCCTTCGCGGACGAGCCTTTGCGCGCGGTGATCGACCGGATGGCCAAATCAGGCTTCACACGTTTTCCTGTCCTTGATCCAAAGGACGGCAATAAGATCGCCGGTATGGTGGCTCTCAGTGATTTGCTTCACGCCAGAACGCGCAACCTGGAAGACGAACACGTCCGGGAAAGAGTTCTAAGGATTCGAATGCCATTTGGATTGCGGAAAAAGAGCGCATGAGCCCCGGTTAAGCAAAATTAGTGTGAAACCGCAATTCTGAGGTGGAGGGGCAAAGAAAACACCGCCTTGCGCAATGTTATACACGCAACTGTTCTGTTAGAGGTCTATAATCCAATCACATTTGATCCCGTAAGCTGCGTTTTTCGCACGCTGTAAGCTACAGGATTTCGATCAAGTCTCCCTCAGAGGACGCGGATAGCGAGAGGGGACGACGAAATCGCAGTCAGGACACGTGTGAGCATTTCAGCTATTGAGCGGTCTTACGGTGAAGCCGCCCCTGTTGACAGGGCGGTGAGATGTGTCCGGCTTCGCCCGCCGTTCAGGCGGGAAGCCCATCACGGCCGGCAAGCGTGCAAGTGGCTGACATTGCTGGTTTTGGCGGCGATGGCTGCTGTGCCTGGCGTACCCCAAGAGACAAATTTAAATGGGCAGGGAACTGCGAAAGAACAACAAGAAGCAGGTCCTTCGACTATCCCGTCGCTGCGCGCAGGGCCCTCACTGGATGACACAGCACGTGCTGCGGCGCGGCGGGCCAATCTGCCTCCGCGAGTGGTTCAGGCGGAGCGGTTTCTGGGCCAGCGAGGCTGGACGCGCGGCGGGGCGCAAGCCTGGGCGGGAGCTGGGCATTTTCACCGTAGCGCACCAACGGCCGCGGCCGAGCCCGCGGCGCATGCGATGGCGCAGGGGCAGGGAACTGCAACCTGGCTGCCGCTGGGCCCCACAGCCGTTCAGTCGCAGAACTTTGGCCTGGTGACGGGGCGCGTCTCCGCGCTGGCTCTGGACCCCTCGGACGCGACCGGCAACACGCTCTACGTGGGAACCACCGGCGGCGGTGTCTGGCGGTCGCAGAATGCGGACACATCCAACCCTGCCAACATCAGCTTCATTCCGCTGACCGACGAGGTGTCGGGAATGGGCGGCGCGGCGGGCACCTCGATCAGTATTGGCGCTGAGTGTGCAGCCGGCAGGCACAGGAGTATTCCTGGCCGGTACTGGCGACCCCAACGACGCACTGGATTCTTATTACGGGGCTGGAATCCTGCGCTCTGCGGATGGCGGAATCACCTGGAGCCTGATCTCCACCACGTCGGACCAACTGTACAGCTTTGCCGGAGAAGGGATTGCGGGCTTTGCGTGGAGCACGGTGAACCAGCAACTGGTGGTGATGGCGGTCTCGCAGGCCTACGAAGGCACGCTGGTGAATGCATTATGGCAGGGCCAGAGCTACGAGGGGCTATACTACTCCTCCGACAGCGGAGCCACGTGGTCGCTGGCAAGTATCATGGATGGCGCAGCGTATGTGCAGGGACCAGGCGATTTATTCGCGTCGGCGGGCGGGAGTGCGGCTACCTCGGTGGTGTGGAACCCGGTGCGGCAATTGTTTGTGGCGGCGGTGCGCTACCACGGCTACTACCAGTCCGCGGACGGCGTCACATGGACGAGGATGACGAATCAGCCCGGCGCAGGCCTGATGACGAGTGCGGGGTTTTGCCCCACCAATTCCGGCGGCAACCCAGGATCGACCGCCTGCCCCATCTTTCGTGGCACGTTGGCGGTGAATCCGCAAACTGGTGACACCTTTGCCTGGACGGTGGATGAGTACAACCAGGACCAGGGAATCTGGCAGGACCTGTGCGTGGCAAACGCCGGCGCCTGCACCAACCAGACGATCACCTTTACCCAGCGGTGGCAGACGGCGGCTCTGGAGACGAATACATTGCTGGGTCCGGCCACCATTGAGAACGGTGACTACAACCTGGCGCTGGCCGCGGTTCCCTCCGGACAGACCACCATCGTGCTGGCCGGGGACAATGACCTGTGGAAGACGAATTGCCCTTACTCGCAGGGTTGCCGGTGGCGGAATACGACCAATTCCACGGTCGGTTTCTGCGCGCAGGTGGGCGAATACCAGCACGCGCTGGCCTGGAATACAAATAATCCGCTGGAGATATTTGTGGGCAACGACAGCGGGCTGTGGCGCTCGACCGACGCCATCGGCGAGACGGGAACAGTGTGCTCGGCGAGCGATGCCACTCATTTTCAGAATCTGAATGGGAGCCTGGGCTCGCTGGCCGAGGTGGACAGCATCTCGCAGGCAGGCTCGACGCCCTACACAATGATGGCAGGGCTGGGAGCCAACGGAACCGCCGGCGTCAAGAGCACCAGCGGGACGACCACGGACTGGCCGGAAATTCTGGGCGGCGAAGGCGGGCCGGTGGCGATTGATCCGGTCAACAACAACAACTGGTACGTGAATAACGAGGCGGGAGTGTCGATCTATCTGTGCTCGCAGACGGCTTCCTGCACTCCGGCGGCGTTTGGCGCGAGCCCCGTGGTGACCGACGCAGATGTGGGCGGGGATGGGTTGAGCATGACCTCGCCGGCGCCCTTTCTTGTGGATCCGCTGGACAACTCGAAGCTGCTGATCGGGACCTGCCGGGTGTGGCGCGGGCCAGCCAGTGGCGAGGGCTGGAGTTCAGTCGACGCCATCAGCCCTATCTTTGATAACCATGCGTCGAGCGGTCCGTGCAGCGGCAACGCGCTGATCCGCTCGATGGCGGCGATGGCGCTGCCCTCGGGCGAAGTCGTATATGTGGGCATGTACGGCTCGACGAATGGAGACAGCACGTTGCCCGGCCATGTGCTGAGCGCAATCTATAACTCCACCGCCGGCGCATGGACGGGATGGACGGACCTGACGGCGCTGAACCCGGTGACCAACGACACCGGCATGTTGAACCGCTATGGATTTGACATCTCCAGCATCTTCATAGACCCGCACGATTCCACCGGGGAGACCGTGTACGTGACCGTAGCGGGAATACCAACCCTGACGGAAAATGTGCAGGCGGTGTACCGCTCCACTGACGGCGGGGCGCACTTCACAACTATGATGGCGAACCTGCCCTGGGCTCCGGCCAACAGCCTGGTGGTGGACCCGCAGAGCGCCAGTACGGTCTACATCGCCACCGACGCCGGAGTCTATGTCACGCGGCAGATTGGTTCCTGCACGACAGTCACTTCTGGCTGCTGGGCGCCACTTGGAAGCGGGCTGCCGGAGGCTCCGGCAATCGCGCTCAGCGCCACGCCGGCAACGGCCAGCGTACAGGGTCTTGTAGCCGCAACCTACGGTCGCGGCATCTGGATGACTCCCCTGCTGGGAGCGGGCGGAACTGGCTCCGGTCCGCCAACCGACACCCTCTCAGCCACATCCCTGAGCTTTCCCGACACGGTCGCCGGACAGCTATCGGCCGCGCAATCCGTGACGCTGTCCAACAGCGGCGCCGTGCCTCTGACTTCCATTGCCATTTCTATCAGCGGAGCCTTCCAGCAGACTAACAACTGCACTGCCAACCTGGCGGCAGACTCCAGTTGCGCTATCAGCGTGCAATTCGATCCGGCAGAGGCGGGCACGCAGACCGGCACGCTGACGATTGCCGACATAACGCGCGCACAACCGCAGACAGTAGCCTTGAGCGGGACGGGCCTGGCTCCGCCTACGCTGGGCGTCAGCCCGGCCAGCCTGAATTTTTTGGGGACGGTGGGCCAGACCACGTCGCCGCAGTCAGTGACTGTGAGCAGCACCGGAGGAGCGCCGCTGGCCAATGTGGGCTTCCAGATCATAGGGCTTTCCGCGAGCAGTTTCTCTTACGGCTCGACCAACTGCGGCGATACCCTGGCCATCGGGAGCAGTTGCGCGGTGCAGGTGACTTATTCCCCCACAGCGGCGGGCGGCGCCATAGCTTCGCTGGCGGTCAGTTCGTCCAACGCGGTGCCAAATTCGGTCAGTGTGCCGCTCTTCGGCTCGGCGCAGAACCCGAACGGTCTCAACGTGAGTCCGGCGCAGCTTGTCTTTCCCATCGTCGCTCCGGGCCAGTCCAGTCCTGCGCAGACGGTGACGCTGAGCAATAACAGCGGCACGGCGGTGAACTCGCTCACCTTCCCGGTTACACCGCCCTTCAGTGCGGTGGCGACCGCCAGTCCCTGTGGCACGAGCCTGGGCGCCGGGGCAAGCTGCACAATTGGGGTGTTATTTTCGCCTGCCCTTGACGGGAATTTCACGGGTACGCTGACCATTGCATCTTCCTCGCAGACGCAGGCCCTGGTGCCGCTCAGCGGGACGGGCGGAATACCGGGTGCGGTGCAGGCGCTGCCCAACCTGATCGCCTTCCCGCTGACGGGGGTAAATCTGTACAGCAGTCCCGTCACGGTGACCCTGACCAACCCGAACAGCGTGAACAGCCTGGGCAGTATTTCGGTTTCGGTCACGGAGGGCTTCCGGCTGGTGAGCACAACCTGCACTTCTACGCTGGCCGCCGGGGCCAGTTGCATAGCGATCGTCGAATTTGCGCCCACCAGTCCCGGTCAGCAGACTGGGAGCCTGACGGTGACGAGCGGCGCGCTGCCGAAGGGAACGGTTGTGCCGCTGTCGGGGATGGGCTTCGACTTCACGCTTGCGTCCACCAGCTCCACCTCGCAAACCATCGCCAATGGCCAGACTGCCGACTACAAGCTATTGATTACGCTGCTAGGTGGGCAGGGCGTCTTCACCTTCCAGTGTTCCACACTGCCTTCGTATGCGGCGTGCACCTTCAGCCCCGTTACCGAGGACATTCCCGCCAACACGACGGGCACTATAGAGTTGCAGATTGCCACCGGGCTGACCACGGCCTCGAATCACTCCTCGCCTCCGCTTGGGTGGCCGGCTCTTCCGCTGGCCTGCGGGCTGGTGCTGATTCCGTTTGCACTGGCACGGCAGCGCAAGGCATTGCTTCTGGTTGCGCTGCTGATGATTCTGGCTGGGAGCTTCTCCAGCTGCACCACCTCGGGCATTATTCCAGGCGGAACTACTCCCGGCGGCGGCACCGGCACTGGCACGGGCAATACTACGTCGGGTACTTATCCAATATTTGTCACCGCAACCTCGAATGGCGTTCAGCATCAGGCAACCCTCACGCTCATCGTGGACTGAGCGGCGCGGAGGCGGGAAGTCAAACAAAAAACGTTATACTTTATCATCGGGCTTTCAGTGGAGACGCGCGTTCCGAAAGCCGCGCATGAGGAATAGCAGACGATGACCACACAAGTTACCGTGGAAGAGGTCGAGCGAGTGGCCGAGCTGGCCCACCTGGAGCTCAGGCCTGAGGAGACCCCGGCAATGCTGCGCGATTTGAACGCCATTCTGGATTACGTGGCGCAATTGAACGAACTGGATACAAAGGGAGTGACGCCGCTGGCGCAAGTGAGCGAGTTGCAGGATGGGGCAGGCGTGAGTGTATTGCGCTCCGATCTTCCCGTGCCCTCGCTGGATCGCGCCGCCGTGATGCAACAGGCGCCGGAGACCGATGGGGTATTCTTCAAGGTTCCCAAGGTGATTGAGCGATAGGCGCTGCGCACCGCGGGATGATTCCGCTGCAACGCGCAATAAAACAGGCTGCAAAATAGAGCCACACGAGAGCCGAAGAAAGGAAAACTTGATTGTCCGGCGAAGCCAAATCCGCTGAAACCTATGTAGAAAAACAGAAGACCCTGGCCGAGTTGCGCGCCGGTATCACCTCTGGCCGCACCAAAGCCGCCGATCTCGCAGCCGGCTATTATGAGCGAATCGAGAAGAAAAATCCGCGGCTGAACGCCTACCTGTGCCTGACCAAAGAACGCGCTCTTGCCCAGGCCGCGAAAGTGGACGACGCGGCCGCCAAGGGCGATCCGCTTCCTCCGCTGGCTGGGATTCCAGTGGCCATCAAGGACGTGCTGGTGATGAAGGGCGCTCCGGCCACGGCGGGGTCAAAGATTTTAGAGGGCTACCGGCCGCCCTACGACGCCACCGCAGTGGCCAAATTGGAAGCGGCGGGCGCGGTGCTGCTGGGCAAGCTGAACTGCGACGAGTTCGCCATGGGCAGCTCGACCGAAAACTCGGCCTACGGGCCGGTAAGAAATCCAGTAGATACGGAGCGGGTTCCGGGTGGGTCCAGCGGCGGCTCGGCGGCGGCGGTGGCGGCCAATCTGGCCGTGGCCACTCTAGGCTCGGACACCGGCGGCTCGATTCGCCAGCCGGCCAGCTTTTGCGGAGTGGTAGGCGTGCTGCCCACCTACGGCCGTGTCTCGCGCTACGGGCTGATCGCCTTTGCCTCCTCGCTGGACCGCGTGGGCCCCTTTGCCTCGAACGTCCGTGACGCCGCCACACTGCTGGGCGTGATCGCCGGCCACGATCCGAAGGACGCCACCAGCTCCACTGCCCCTATCCCCGACTATGCTGCCGAAAGCGACAAGCCTGCCGAGAAGCTGCGCATCGGCGTTCCGGCGGAGTACTTTGCCGAGGGCCTCGACCCCGAGGTGCGCTCCGCTATCGAAAAGGGCATTGCCGCGCTGAAGGCGGCCGGTTGTGCCGTCAAGCCGGTCATGTTGCCGCACACCCGCTACGCCATCCCCGTCTACTATCTGATCGCCACCGCCGAGGCCAGCGCCAATCTCGCGCGCTTTGACGGAGTGCGCTACGGGCCCCGCTCCAAGCATTCGGCGACTCTTGCCGACATGTACCGGCATTCGCGCGAGGAGGGCTTCGGCGCCGAAGTCAAGCGCCGCATTCTGCTGGGCACCTATGCGCTCAGCGCGGGCTACTACGACGCCTACTATTTGAAGGCGCAGCAGGTGAGGCGGCTGCTGGCCGAGGAGTTTCTGCGCGCCTTTGCCGAAGTGGACGCTATCGTCACCCCCACCGCGCCTACCGCGGCCTTCAAGCTGGGCGAGAAGACCGGCGACCCGCTGGCCATGTATCTGGCCGACATCTACACGGTGACGGCCAGCCTAGCGGGCATCTGCGGCGTGACCGTGCCGTGCGGGACGACCAAGGCCGGTCTGCCGGTGGGCATGCAGATTATGGCCGCGCATTTGAACGAGGGCACAGCCTTCCGCGTGGCGCGGGCGGTAGAAGCAGCGCGGATATAGTAGCTTATTGAGAGAGGAGCAGGGATGGTTCAATCCTGCCCTCAGGGGTTCAAGCCCCATTGATTTTGGACTACTTGGGTACGGGCAAGAAGCCGTACCTTCCGTTTCCCGACAGATTTGCGCCTATATCTCAGGAGCTAATGCATGAGAGTCGGCGAACGGATTGCAGTTTTCGTGATGGCAGCGCTGTTTGCCGCTTTTCCAACGGTTTCGGCTGCCCCGCGCAAAGCGCACGCGGTTGTTCTGGGGGCGACGCGGAAGGTGCCTTATTCGAAGGCCGGCGACCCGGCCGGCGCGGCGCCAGGCGAAGCCGAACTCAAGATCCGCGCCCTGCTGTTGGACGGCGTTGTGAAGGAGTGGACCACCGGTGACGCGCACGATGTGACTGACCGCAGCTTTGTGGTGCGGCGGGTCATCAAGCTCAACGACACCTTACCCAGTGACAAATCCGGGCTCAGCGATAAATCTAACGCAAAGCCCGCCCGGACGGCCAGTCCCTGGGTGTGGCAGCGTGGTCCGTGGCTGCTAGTGGACCGGCAGACCGGCCATATTGTTGTTTTAAAGCTGCCATACTACGACCCCGGCGTAAGCCAGGTTGTCTGGTTTCGCGACTATGGCGCTTATTGCGGGGTGACCGTCAGTGGCAAGAGCCTCTACGCCATGGTGGCCCAAGTGGCGGCACGCAAGCCGCTGCTGGACAGGAAATTGTCGGCCTTCGATCCGGAAAACCATCCCGATCCGGTCTGCGGCACATCAGAGTGGCAGCGCGAGCCCCTGCGAGTAACCTTCCACCCCACCGGCAAGGAGCCGGTCAGCTTCGACATCGTTCCCGGCTCGGCGGTGCTGGTGGAGGAGGCGGGCGACGAGGCGGAGACGCCGGCGGCAGCCCCGAAGTAGTGATCAGCCACCTGCGGTGGGGCAGACGCCTTCGGCTAGGCACGGTCGGGGTCTTGGAGATTCAGGCAAGTAGAAAGTGAACAGTGCTCAGTTCGAGAACCAATACTATTCGCCGGGGTCGAAACCACACACTGGCGGGCGACTGAAAACGGATGGCTTACCGCGGAAAACCGACTTCAGAAAACGGAAAACTGACCACTGACCACTGTTCACAGTCCACTGTCTCCTTGACAGGCCCCCGTCGGCGCGTATCTTATCTATGAAGGCACTCCTTTGGAATCCGGGCAGGGCTTACGCGCGAAAATCGGCGCTGCCTTGGGATGTGGCTTCCAGGGGGAGGCTGTGTCGAACAGGAAGCAGACGGCAGTTGGGTCGCGGGCAGGTGCTTGGTGGGGGTGGCGTTTCAATCCACAACGAGCGGCAGCCGAACCGGCGATCTTGATATTTGGCCGAGTGTCCTGGCCTGAAGCAATGTGCGGCCCGGACCAGTCTGGAAGATTCCCGGAGACAAATTTTTTCGCGGGCGCCTGGCGGATGGCCGGGTGTGCCTGTGCCCTGAGGAGCAGCATGGTTGAGTGGCTCCAGGTTGAGCGGCTCCAGATTGAGTTGTGGGGCGAGTAAAGGATGAGCGTGGCAACGAGTCTTGCTTTATGGATCTTCCAGCAACCGGCCGGAAGCGGCTATACGATGCTTCCCATCTTGCTGGTCATTCCGGTCCTGTACCTGTTGATGATCCGTCCGCAGCAGAAGCGGCAAAAGCAGTGGCAGCAAATGCTGGCCGCGATCAAGGCCGGCGACCGTGTGACCACGGCGGGCGGCATTCGCGGCGTCATTGTCTCCATCAAAGACGATGTAATCGTGATTCGCGTGGCGCCGGACGGCGTCAAGCTGGAAGTGGCCAAGAACGCCATTGCCTCGGTAACCACGCAGGACGGAATTTCGGGATCTTAGCGGCGTAAAAGCAGTTGTCAGTATTCAGTTGTCAGTTATCAGTTTTGACCACTGACCACTGAAAACTGACTACTGTTTCGAGAAACGGAACGATGAAGAAGAATCTGCAAAACAAAATTCTCCTGATTATTGCGGTTCTGGTGATCTGCGTCTACGGCATCTTTGGGGTGCCTTCGGGGATCACTGGCAAGGCCCTGATGGAGGCCATGACCAAGCGCATTCATCTTGGCTTAGACCTGAAGGGCGGCGCTCACTTGATCTTGCAGGTCAAGGTCGAGGAAGCGGTGAACGCCGAAACCGACAATACCCTGGCGCTCATCAAGCAGGAACTGAAGACGGCCAACCTGAACTACTCGCAGGTCTACAAGCCCGACCCGGCCAAGGTCACGCTGATTCGCGTGGAGGGCGTGCCACTGGACAAGTCCAACGATGCGCGCCTGCTGCTGGAATCCAAATACTCCAACACATACGACGTGTCCGGCGGCGATGCTCCGGGGAGCTTTACGCTGACCATGAAGCCGCTGATCGTCACGGCGCTGGAGAAGAAGACCGTTTCACAGGCCATCGAGGCCATCCGCGACCGGGTGGACGCGCTGGGCATCAGCGAACCGCAGATTCAGGAGTACGGCCTGGGCGACAACCAGATTCTGGTGGACCTGCCGGGCGTGGAAAATGAAAGCCAGATCGAGTCCATTATTCAGGGAACCAACCGCCTGGAGATTCACCCCGTGGTAGGCGGACCTTATAAGGACGAGCAGGAGGCGGCGGCCAGCCTGGGCGGCAGCGTTCCGGCAGACGATGATCTGAAGAAGTTTTCCGGCGTGGTGGAGGGCGGTTCCGGCGAGGAGAGCGTGTACGTTTTGCAGCGCGCCTCGGTGGTGGCCGGCAACGATTTCCGCTCCGCCGATCCGAGCACCAATCCCAACACCGGCCAGAGAGAGGTCCAGTTCACGCTCACCAATGAAGCCGGCGACAAGTTCTACGACTACACCAGCAAGAACGTGGGCCGCTACATGGCGGTGGTCATGAACGACCGTATCCGCGAGGTGGCCGTCATCAAGAGCGCTATTCGCGACCGGGGAGAGATTGAAGGCACATTCACGGCGGATGAAGTCGCGGCGCTTTCAAAGCTGCTGCGCACCGGAGCCTTGCCCGCATCGTTGCAGCAACTGGAGAAGCGCTTTGTGGGCGCGTCGCTGGGCGCGGATTCGATTCGCCAGGGGATTACGGCGGCCATCGTGGGCATTTTGGTGGTCATGGCCTTCATGCTCTTCTATTACCGCGGCTCGGGCATCAACGCCGATCTGGCGCTGATTTTGAATTTGATCGTCCTGCTGGGGTTTATGGGGGCCTCGGGGGCCACGTTGACGCTGCCGGGCATTGCAGGAGTGATTTTGACCATCGGCATGGGGGTGGACTCGAATGTGCTGATCTTCGAGCGCATTCGTGAAGAGGTGCGCGCCGGCAAGTCGCCCTCGGCGGCTGTGGACCAGGGCTTTGCACATGCCTGGGTCACCATCGTTGACACCCACGTGACCACCATCGTCTCGGCGGCCATTCTGTTCATCTTCGGCTCCGGGCCGGTGAAGGGATTTGCCACCACCCTGACCGTTGGACTGGCGGCCAATCTGTTCACGGCGGTCTTTGTTTCGCGGGTCATCTTTGATGCCCATTTGAACAAGTTGAAGCCAGGGGAGCTGGTCTCCATCTGATTAGGAGTTAACAGGACTACGTTGAACGCTGGAACCTGCAGGGGTTTCAGCCTTCCCAGGAAGTGGAGAGAAGCGAGTGGAATTATTTCGCGGCGTGAATGTGGATTGGCTGAGGTTGAAGTGGTATTTCCTCGGCTTTTCATTGATTTTCAGTGTGGCCGGCCTCATCTCGATGGGCATGCACATGCGCACCATCGGAAGTCCGGTGCCGCTGGGCGTGGACTTCAAGGGCGGCACGCAGGTGCAAATGCAGTTTGACCAGACCCCGGATACCAACCGGATTCGCCAGGCCATGGCGGCGGCGGGCATCAAGGATGCCAGCATCCAGACCATCAAGGCCGTTGATCAGCCCACCGCGAACGAGGTGCTCATCAGCCTGCCGGAGCAGCAGGACGAGAGCTCGCTGGACGCCGGCCGCCAGCAGATTATGGATGCGCTGCAAAAGCACTACGACAGCTCTATCAGCTCCCGCAACGTGCGCAACGTGCAGGTGGTCGGTCCCACAGTGGGCAAGCAGTTGGAAAAACAGGCCTTGCTGGCCACGCTTTACTCCATGGCGGGGATGCTGGTCTATCTCTGGTTCCGCTTCCAACTCATCTACGGCGTGGCGGCGGTGGTGGCCTGCTTCCACGACACGCTGATCACCGTGGGCGCCTTTGCGCTGCTGAACAAGGAGATCAGCCTGACCGTCATCGCGGCCATCCTGACGCTGGTGGGCTACTCGATGAACGACACCATCGTGGTCTTTGACCGCATCCGGGAGAATCTGCGCCTCAGCCGGCGCGAGGCTCTGCCCGACGTGGTCAATCGCAGCATCAACCAGACCCTGAGCCGGACGGTTCTGACTTCGGGGCTGACCTTCCTGACCGTCTTGTCTTTGTACATTTTTGGCGGCCAGGTGCTGAACGGCTTTTCTTTTGCGCTGGTGGTAGGTATTCTTATCGGGACGTACTCCTCGATTGCCATAGCCGCGCCCATGCTTGTGGCCTGGCAGGAGTGGCGCTCCCGGCAAGGTAAGGCGGCTATACTTCCGGCCGCAAAACGCCCCAGGGTGTAGGCGGGGTGGCATTTGTAACCCCTTTTTCAGTGTTTTTTCTGGGAAAGCGCTGTACCATTCAGGATGGGCCGCGCTTTTGTGATAAGGTTTTGATGCTGGGAACATTTTAGCTGTCCCCGGTGTCTAAGTAGAGGTAAGCAAACACTCGACTCGAGGCTGGCTATGTTTGAAGACGCTACGTTTGAATCCGGAGGCAGGATCAAGAGCAGGATCGGGAAGTACATGGTTCCGTTGTTTATCGCGGAAGGTGTAATCCTGATTCTTCTGATCCTGATTCCGCTAATTTATCCCGAGGCGCTGCCCAAGGCCGTCATGCAGATGGCTCTGACAGCCCCGCCGCCTCCCCCGCCGCCTCCGCCGCCTCCGCCAGAGGTGCACCAGGCCCCGGTTAAGTCCGAGATGATGAACAATCAGCTCACCGCGCCCACCCGGATTCCGCACGAAATCAGGATGGTCTCCGAAAAGGAACCCTCCCTGGCCAGTTTTGGCGTAGCCGGATCTGACTTTGGCAGCGGCGGAAACGTCATGGGCAATCTCTTCGGCGACAGCGGGCCGAAGGTAAAAGCCCCACCGGTGAAGAAGCTGGTCATCTCCAGCGGCGTTATGGCGGGCATGTTGTTGATGAAAACTCAGCCGGTCTACCCTCCCATCGCCAGAGCCGCGCGCGTCCAGGGCACGGTGGTGTTGCAGGCAACCATTTCCAAGACCGGCTCCATCGAAAATTTGCACGTCGTCAGCGGCCCCGCCATGCTGCAGCAAGCCGCCCTGGACGCCGTCAAGTCCTGGCGCTACAGGCCCTATCTGCTCAATGGAGAGCCGGTGGAGGTGGAGACCACCATAAACGTGATCTTCACCCTGGGTGGATGAGGTATGTACTCGGCGCTTTCCGCCGGCATGGGGAAAGAGCATCTTTTTTGACCTGAATGCGAATCCGCAAGGAGTCGCATTCGCATTAACCGCAAAGCAGTAGAAGTCCACAAGGAAAACTCCTTAGGAGGAACGATTCAGTGATTCTCGCTCAGCTCACGCACTTCGCTTCGCACATGGCCGCCAATCTGGCCTTCATCTTCCAGGAAGACCAGGGTGGAACAGTCAGCTTTACCGCCCAGGGCCTCTGGGAACACATGGGAACACTGGCGCGCATCATCGCCGGCATTCTCTTTGTCGAGTCGATCTGGTCTTTGGCCGTCATGATCGACCGCTACATCTACTTCTCTCAGGCTCGCAAGCAGTCACGCGAGTTCGCGCCCAAGGTTGCCGGCGCGCTGAAGGACAGCAAGCTCGAAGAAGCGATCAAGATCGCCGATCGCAACAAGAAGTCCCACCTGGCCGAGGTTGTGACCGCCGGCTTGCAGGAGTTTCGCTCCTCCGCGGGCTCTCCCACCGAGGAGTCTATTGCCAGTTCCGGCCGCGCGCTGGAGAGGGCTGAGGCCATCGTGCACGCCAAGCTGAAGAGGGGCCTGGCTGTTCTGGCCACCATCGGCGCTACCGCTCCGTTCGTCGGCCTGCTCGGCACCGTCATCGGCATTTTGAACGCCTTCCAGCAGATCGCCCATGCCAAGTCATCAGGCATCGCCACGGTTGCGGGCGGCATCTCGGAAGCCCTGGTCACCACCGCCGCCGGCCTGTTCGTGGCCATCCCGGCCGTCATGGCTTTCAACTACTTCACCGGACGTGTCGAAGCTTTCGACGTGGAGATGGACAACTCCTCCAGCGAACTGATCGACTACTTCATCAAGCAGAGCCACAAGCGCTAAGCGAAGCGCCCGTAGGCGTAAGCGGGAATCTGCGGAGGGCGGGAGAGTGAGAACTCTCTCCTGCCCGCCGGTTTCAACGGTTCGCCCGCAGGACGGTTCGCAAGGCAATGCCGGATGCCATCCGGGATAAACAAATTCAATGGCACGGAGTCCTGACAATGGGAATCGTGGTTCGTAACGAAGGTCAGAAGGTCAACTCGAATATCAATGTCACCCCCATGGTGGACGTGATGCTGGTGCTGTTGATCATCTTTATGGTCATTACCCCCATGCTCCAGAACAAGGTGGTCATCGATATGGTGGCGGTGGTCAATCCTGTCGCCATGCCGGACGCCGACAAGGAAGACGCCATCGTAGTGGCTATTACTCGCAGCGGGGATGTCTTTCTAGGGCAAAACAAGACCGCTATCGATGTGCTTGGCAACCAGGTTCGCGATTTGATGGCCGCCAATCCCGGCAGCAAGACGATCTATGTTCGCGCCGATGCACGTGCCGAGTACTTGGCAGTGGAAAACGCCATCGATGCCGTGCGCACCGCCGGCGTGGAAGACGTGGGCTTGCTCACGCAGAAGCGTGAAGGCAATCCCGCGGGCGGAAATTAACGCTTGTCTGGCGTTGTTTTTTAACGATTTTGAACCAACGAGGAGTATTTAGCCATGGCAATGTCAATGGGGGGCGGGGGCGGCAGCATGGCCGACATCAATGTTACCCCGATGATCGACATTCTTCTAGTGCTGCTAATCATCTTTATGGTCATCGTGCCGGTGACGCCCAAGGGCCTGGATGCGCTGGTGCCTCAGCCGCCCAAGACCAAGCAGCCGGAGAGCGAAAAAAACGACCGCACTATTGTGGTGCAGATTTTGTTCCGCGGCATGAACACGCCGCCGATGTACAAGATCAACGAGACCGACGTGGCCAAGGCAGAGCTTCTGCCCAGGCTGACCGATATCTATGCCAATCGCGCCGAACGCATTATGTTCGTCAAGGGCGATGACAAGCTGGACTTCCGCTATGTGGCCGAAGTCATAGACATCGGCCGTTCCGCAAGCGTGGATCACATCGGGCTGATGACCCCAAAGATCCTTGCGGGCCAGTAGCAGTCAGTTCTCGAGCCTCTTCTCTTCATGGGGAGGCAGCAGGTTATCGGAGTTCGCCTCAGGGCTGGCCGGATAGTTGCTGAAACGGCCAGGGCGCACAGAGTTCGGGCTGGTTAACCGGGCCGCCGGGAGTTTTTGGAGCCCCGGCAAACCCCAGGGTTGCCAGCCCTGTTTCGGAGAGGGTTTCTCCGGCGGAAAAGTGGAGTACAATTTTTTCATCCTGGTTTCGGTACTTCCTCCCGCAGCCAGCTGTAGCAGAGATTCCAGGCGCGCGACCAACAGGCACTCGTCTGAAGGAGAAGGATAAGAACATGAATGGACCCGCACGTTTTATGGCGCTCTCGGTAGCCTTGGCCGGCATGGTGATTTCCATGAGCGGGTGCGACAAGCTTGCCGCCCGCGACCAGTTGAACAAGGGAGTGGAAGCATACAAGAGCACTCACTATGAGGAAGCGATCAACCACTTCCAGAGGGCCATACAGCTAGATCCCAAACTGCCCATGGCCAAGAGCTATCTGGCAACCGCGCTGGGCCAGAACGTGGTGCCCGGGCTGCTTACGCCAGACAACCTGAAGACCGCGCAGCAGGCCATCGACATCTTCCAGGAAGTTCTGGCCAATGACCCGCACGATGTGAACAGCATGAAACAGGTTGCGGGCATTGAATTCAGCGTCAAGCGGCTGGACGAGGCCAAGGCGTGGCAGAAGAGGGTTCTGCAGGAGGATCCCAAGGATCCCGAGGCGGCCTACACGGTCGGCGTAATCGACTGGATGCAGGCGCACCAGAATACTCTGACGGCGCTGGCGCCGGCGGGCATGAACGACGACGGCGAGGGGAACGCCAAGGCGCCCAAGAAGATTATGGACCCGCTTAAGGAGCAGAACGCCCCGCTGATCGAGGAAGCTCTGAAGTATCTGAACATGGCGCTCGAGAACCGGCCCAACTACGACGACGCCATGTCCTATATGAACCTGGTTTACAGGGCCAAAGCGAACCTGGACTACGGCGACGCGGAAGCGGTCAAGGCCGATGTGGAGACGGCGAAAGATTGGTCCTCCAAAGCGATGGGAACGCGCAAGGCCAACGAAGCCAAGAAGGCCCAGGGCCCCGGCGGCATCACCATGGGCGACAACGGCGATTTGAAGTAAATCCCATTTATTTGATCACCATGATACGGCCTCCGACCCGCGCGGAGGCCGTATCATTTTATGCGAGCGTGAAATCACGGCACAGGGAGGCGCCATGTTCAAGATGAATCGAATCCGGTCCCGTTTTCTTTCCTTTGTTTGCCAGGCTGTTGTGGTGTTTTATCTGTTGCCGGCCATTGCCGCAGGTTGCGCTGCCGGGCAGGCATTTACCGGCGATGTCCCGGTTCCCACCGCCATGCAGGTGGTGCAAACGCCCACCGGACTAGTGGCTCGCAACAACCGCGAAGTGCTTGAAGTGACGGTCTGCGGCGACTCGCTGGTTCACGTAGTGGCCCGTCCGCTGACGGCATCCGTCTCCACAGATGCGCGGCCCTGGATGTTGGACCCGTCCGTTTTCTGTTCTGGCGCCACCTTCCAGTTCAGCCAGGATGACAAAAAGTCCACGCTCACCACCGCGCGCCTGACGGTCTCTCTGTCGTTGAAGCGGGGCATACTGGCCTTTGGCGCCTCCAAGGGCGAGAGTTTTCTGCGCGAAACCTTCAGTATGCCGCGGACATACGAGCCAGCGCCCGGCCAGCCCGGCTCGCTTTACCGGGTCGAAGACCGCTTCTCGGCCGACGCCACTGAGGCCATCTACGGGCTCGGCCAGCACCAGAATGGGCTGTTCAACTATCGCGGTTCGACCGTCGAACTGGGGCAAAATAACACCGACGTCGCCATTCCGCTGCTGCTCTCCAGCCGTGGTTACGGAATTCTCTGGAATACAGCCTCTTTCAGTTACATGGACAACCGCTTTCCACTCGATCTTACCTTCGAATCGATGGCCGCCGATCAGGTGGACTACTACGTTCTCTACGGTCCGGAGATGGACCGGATCATTCATCAATACCGCTCCATGACCGGCCACGCGCCACTGCTGCCGCAATGGGCCTATGGCCTCTTCCAGTCCAAGGACCGCTATGGATCGCAAGCCGAAATTCTGGATATTGCCGGCCAGTACCGCGCGCGCCACATCCCGCTGGACGCCATCGTGCAGGACTGGTTCTGGTGGAAGCAGGGCGGCGAGGGCGACCCGGAGTTCAACGCCAACTATACCGATGTGCCCGCCGAGTTGAAGACGCTGCACGACGAGCACATCCACGCCATGATTTCGGTGTGGGGTATGATGGATCCCACTTCAAAGACCTTCCAGGAGATTCAGCGGCAGGGCTTCGAGATTCCCGGCACGCACGTCTACGACCCTACCAATCCGCCGGCGCGCGATCTCTTCTGGGAGCGGTTGCCCGGCAAGCTCTTTGCGATGGGATGGGATGCCTTCTGGCTGGATAGCGCGGAGCCGGAGGAGTACTGGCCGCACTCGGGCGATGCGGTATTGCGCTATAAACAGCTGCACATCGGCAGCGGTCTGGAGTACACCAACATCTTTCCCTTCGAGCACACTCTCGGCGTTCAGGAGCACTGGAAGCAGGCGAATCCCGAGAAGCGCGTCTTCCTGCTAACGCGATCGGCTTTTATCGGCCAGCAGCGCGTAGGAGCCACAGTGTGGTCCGGCGATGTATACAGCAGCTGGTGGGCGCTGCGCCGCCAGGTGCCCGCCGGGTTGAACTTTGCTCTCTCCGGCTATCCCTATTGGACCACCGACATTGGCGGCTATCATCAGCCCTTCGACGGCGCCGCCAACCAACCGGCCTACCAGGAGCTCTATGCGCGCTGGTTTGAGTATGGCGCCTTCTGCCCGATCTTTCGCACTCATGGCCACCGCGACCATAACGAACTGTGGAGCTACGACCGCGTCTATCCCACACTGCTGGCCTTCGACCGTCTGCGCTACCGGCTGCTGCCTTACATCTACTCGCTGGCCTGGAAGGTGACCAGCGAGGACGCGACCATCCAGCGCCCGCTGGTGATGGACTTCCGCGAGGACCGGGCCACCTGGGAGATCGGCGACGAGTTTCTTTTTGGGCCGGAGATCCTGGTAAGCCCGGTGACAAAAGAACACGCTACCCAGCGCGCTGTCTATCTGCCCGCCGGGACTGATTGGTACAACTTCTGGAGCGGAGAGCGGGCAGCGGGCGGGGTTGAGGTGAACCAGGCCGCGCCCATCGAACGCATTCCACTGAATCTGCGCGCCGGCTCGATCCTGCCGCTGGGGCCAGTCATTGAATACGCCGGTCAGGCCGCCGATCCCATCGAGCTGCGCATCTATCCCGGAGCCAACGGGGACTTCAATCTCTACGAGGACGAAGGCGACAGCTATCGCTACGAGCAGGGTGCGCACTCCATCATCCCCCTGCACTGGGACGACGCCACACGGACGCTGACCATCGGCGCCCGCCAGGGAAGCTATCCCGGCATGGCCGCGGGCCACACCTTCAACGTGGTGATTGTGGCGGAAGGACACGGAGCCGGAGCAGAGCCTGCCCAGGCTCCGGATAAAGCAATTCAATATACCGGGGAAAAGATTTCGGCTAGATTCTAAGCAGAGATAAGGGGTCAGAGTTCAGAGATCGGTTTAAAGCCCCGCGTCCTATCACTGATCCCTGTCCACTGCTTTTACTGCGCGCCCTGCTTGAGGATCTCGTCGGCAAAGTAGTTGTGAACCTTCGCCTCGTTGTGGAGCATCTCGAGATAGGCGCTCCTGAGCAGTTGCGCGTGGTTCTCGCGCAGGCCCTGGCGGATGGCCTGCTGCACGCTTGGGTCGTTCAATTCGCGCTGGCCGGCGGGCTCTCGTGAAATCAGCTTGAAGATCGCATAGCCGACGGTGCGGCGTCCTGACGGACCACCGGCATAGACGGGAAGCACATCGGTGATTTGTCCCGGCTTGAGCTTGCTGATGGCGTTGTAGACCTCCGCATCGCCATGCAGTTGCGACTCCCGGATAAAGCCCATGTCGCCGCCGTTGGAGGCCGTGTTCGGCTCCTCTGAGAAGTTCTGCGCCACAGCTCCGAAGTCCTCGCCGCCGTCCAGCTTAATGTGCAGGGTCTGAATCTTCTTCCGCGCGTCGGCGTCACCTGAGGCCTTATTGTTCTGCAAATTGCCGGCCTGCTGGGAGGGCGCGCTGAAGACCACAATCTGCGCCAGGTGGTACTGGGGCTCGATCAGGTTGAACTCTGCCTTGTGCGCCGCATAGTAGGCGTTGATCTCCGCGTCGGTGATGTTGATCTTCGACTCAATCTCCTTATTGAGCAGCTTGGTCTTGGTCAACTGGCGGCGCAGTTCGCGCTTCAGGTCGTCGAGGGTGAGGTTGCGCGCCTGCAACTGCTTGTCGAACTCCTCCTGCGTGAAGGGGGCCTTCATCTCCGTCAGCTTGGCGTTTACGTCTTCGTCGCTGGCGGCCAGATTCAGCTTGGTGGCGCGCTGCCACAGGATCTCGTCCTCGATCATCCCGCGCAGAATATTGAGGCGGACAATGTCGGCCTGCTCGGGGGAAGGCTTCTGGGTATTGTCGCCCAGACTGGCCTTGTAATACTTCTCCAGCTCCGAGCGCAAAATATTTTTGCCATTGACGGTCGCCATCACGTCCGGAGAGGGCGACCGTTTGCATCCATTCACGGCGGTAACCAGGGTTATCCCACATAGAATGAGGACGATCAGGGGGAAAGGTGAGCGGCAAAAAACTTTGATTTGCAACCTGGTATCTCCTGGGGGGAGGAAAAGCTCCCGGCATTTAAGGATAAACCCCCAAGCCGGGGTGAGGATATGAAATTTCACATTCCTGGCCGCCGGTCTTGCTCTGCCGGTGGCCGGTTTTGCTCTGCCAATGTATGAGCGGCAGTAGCGGCTACTTGCCCGTTGCCGAGGGCTTGGAGGGCTCGGGCTTGGAGGTCGCGGGCTGGGCCGGTACGGCCGGTGGTTCCACTCCAACGGCACGCAGGGCGCGGTCAATCACCATCCATACCTGATCCTGGGGCAGGGCGCCGCTGATACGCTCTCCCTCAATAAACAGGGCGGGAGCTCCTTCAATCCTTAGCGACTGGGCTATCTTCATCGAGTTGCGCACAGGGGTTTCATCCTGGCGGGTCAGGCAGGCGTCCAGCACGGAGGAGTCAAGCTTATCCAGCGTACCCTGCTGGCGTGCGATGCGGTTCAAAGCGTCAAAGCTCTTGGCCAGGGAACGATCTTCGCCATTCACATCCTGGCCATGAGCGTGGATGTAATCCACGTAAGTCCAGTACTCCTGGGTGTTTTGCGCGCCCAGGCAGTTGGCGTCCACGGCGGCGTGAACGGCCCAGGGGTGAATCTCCTCCAAAGGGTTGTCCAGATAGATAAAGCGCACCATGTCCTTGTAATGCTCCAGAGTAGCCGGAAAAAGCGTCTGGTGCATACGGGAGCAGAAGGGGCATTCAAGATCGTCGAAGCTGATGACCGTGACCTTGGCTGCGGGATTACCCCGGATGGGCCGGCCGGCCACATTGATGGAGAAGACCGGATCGTTGAACAGGTCAAACTTGTCCAGGCGGGCCAGGGTCTTGCCGTCGGTGGAGATCAGAAAGTCAACCACCTGCGTTTTGCTGCCGTGAGAGAGCGTGATGGGCAATTCGTCATAGCCGGGAATTTGTCCTGGTTTGCGCGTGCCGATGGTTACGGCGATCTCCGGCGGCAAGCTGAACTGGGAGCGCACCATGACCTCGATGCGGCGGTTCAGCGCCAGGTCCGGCGTTCCCTGCGAGACGGGTTGGGGCACAGCAGGTGAAGGTTGGGCTTTGCAGCCCACGGCCATCCCCAGGGCAAGCAGGGCGGCCAGAAAATGAGTACGGGTCAAGATGAAATCCTCTCTGAAAAGAATACTCCAGCGGGCCGGATTGAGGGCGTCTCGATTAACATCAATCGCATGAAGATACTTGCTCTCGAAAGGCCGGTTACCGGAGTAAAGGATAGTCAGTTAACGGAAAATTTGCTCTGCGAAGAAGCGGCGAAGGCCTGGGAACTCTACCAATCAGGCGTGCTGCGCGAATTGTATTTCCATAAGGATCGCCATGAAGCGGTTCTGGTTCTCGAATGCGGCAGCGAGAGTGATGCGCGGCGCCAACTGGCAGAGTTGCCCCTGGTGCGCGCGGGCATGATCCATTTCGAAGTAATTCCGCTCATACCTTACCCTGGTTTTTCGCGGTTGTTCGAACGGAACAAGAGTTAAATCGAAACCAAGCCAGGCTTTGCCATCCCATCATCCATCGATTATTCAGTGATTCTTTAATACGCCGGCGGCAGGTTGGGATCGCGGAAGGCGGAGTTGGAGCGGCGAATGTCGCCCACGGAGCCGAAGTTGGCCAGGGTAAAGCTGTAGAGCCACTGCGTCTCGTTGCGGATGGTGCCCAAATTGAAGCGCCGGTATCCAAAGGTGAGGCCGCAGCAGTTCCAGTTATAGACGGCCTGCACCCCGCCGTATTGCAGCGCATTCAGGACGAAGTCGTAGCCGCCGTTGGCGGCCAGGTTGAGGCCGTTGCCGCTGGGTTTGCCGATGGTGAGGAAGGGCGTCACCAACTGGCTCTTGATGGTGGAGGCGGTGCTGCCGCTCTCGTCGACGGCATTCAGCAAAGCGTGGCCCGTGCCGATGGTCGTGCGGCCCCAGCTATAGCCGGCATATAGGTTGTCGGAGTCGATTCTCCCTGAGATGGGATCGTAGTCCAGGTCCCACTGGATGCGCAGGTTGTCGATGGCCTCAAAGCGCATCCGCGAGATGAGGGGCGCCATGTTGCGCGTAGAGGTGAGAAAAGCGATCCCGCTCATGTCCAGAGTGGCGTCGAAGACGTTGCGGCGGTTGGGAATCAGCGCCCCGCCGAAATTGGAGTCGATGTAGAATTTCTGCGCAATTTGCCAACTGGCCCACTCGCGCGCCTGCGGTGAACAACTGCCGGAGGGCGCAACCTGCACGCCCGTGCAGGGCTTGTTGCCCGCGGGGCGCAGATAGAAGCGCTGCTTGAGCGAGTAGCCCACTTCGTCGGTGTTGGTGGCGATGTCCGTGGTATCGACCAGCAGCGTGTTCACTTCCCGCGTTCCAATGCCGGTTACGTAGCGGTAGGTGAGCTCCGGTTCAATCACATGGCGCATCACGCGGTTCCAGCGGCCTAGCTCAAAGTCTCGCTCGACTACCGGAGCGCGGAGATCGGCGGAGAGCTCAAAATCGCCACGGTTAAACGCATCATGGCTAAGAAGGGGAGTGCCGCCGTTGACGCCAATCAGGTCTGGGATCTGGCTCAGGGTGTAGGCGGTCTCGCGCGCCGCCATCTCCGCCGTTACATTCCAGCCCCCGGCGGATAGCGGCAGAAAAATATGCGGATAGAGGTCGAAGCGGCCGGCGTTGCGCGCGTGGAAGCTGCTCCCGGTGGGGATAGCCGCAGGCTCGGAGCGATCCAGATAGGAGAGCGACGATCCCATCCCCCAGTAGACCGGTGACGTGCCCAGCGGCTGGTCCAGCACGTCGAAGCGCAGGCTGGGCAGGTGGAGAATCCTCGCCTGGTTGGCGTTGATGTCGGCGGTGGTCTCGTAACTGCCGGTGGTTCCGGCAAAGCTTTGAAAGCGCTGTAGTGAGAGGGAGGGAACATAGCCGTTGTGTGTATGGGTTAGCGAGAGATTACTGCGCACATCGGAACTGACCGCCTGAAGGAAGTTATCGTTGAAGACCAGGCGATAGACGTAGCTGGAGAGATAATCGATGTTGGCGGACAGGCGCGTCTCGGAACCTAAATCCTTGCGGCCCAGAACAGTGATGTCCGCGCCGCCCTGATTGACCAGCACCATGGTGGCTGAACCATAACTGATTGGCTGTTCGATGCCGCGGTCCAGCAGGGCATTCCAGCGCACGGTTGCGTGGTCGAGCCCGGGGCCTTTGTAGCGGAAGTCGCCGTTGGGCGCCCAGCCGCGCTTGCTGTAGTACTCCGCGCCGGCGACCATGTCCATGCTGCGGTTGATCGCCCAGTAAGCCTGCTCGCCAAAGGTGTAGCCCCTGACGGAGGAGCCAGTGCTGATGACCGGGACAAGTAGACCGCTTTCACGGCCTGTTTCGTCCACCGGGTGGCGCAGGTAGGGAAAGTAAAACAGGGGCGCGCCGAGAAATTTGAACAGGGCATTGGTGGTGGAGGCCTTGCCGTCCTCGAGCTTGATGGACCGGGAGATCACCTGCCAGTCCGGCCGGGGCAGTCGGCAGTTGGTGATCGAGCCGTCGATGATCCGGTAGCGTCCCTCGCCGGTCTCCAGCACCACCCTGCCGGTAAAGAAGAACGGACTCGTAGTGGTATAGACCGCCCTGTTGCCCAAGGTGCGAACTCCCTGCGAGCCGTGCACGCTGAAATAGCGCGCGGTGTGCATATTCAGCCGCATATTGCCGTAATCGGCGTTGATCAGCACATCGTTGGGGCCGCCGGTAACCTGCAAGTGGCCCTCCGCATCCAGTTCCGTGGTGGATTGATCGTAGACCACCTTGTCGGCGCGCAGAATGTAGTCGCGGTAGTGGACTACCACTTCGCCGGTGAGAGTCCAGGTGTTACCCACGCGGCTCTGGTTCCTCGCCTCCCATACCACCGGAACGCCGCTCGACGGTCCCGGCTCCGGCTGAGCGATGGGCAGAATCTCCTGGCCTGGGTCGTTCGGCAGGGAAGGAGAAAGCCCGGCGCCGCTTTGTCCAGAGCTGTCGGAGGCGAGCGCGACCGCCCTGCCGGCCTCCTGCACAATTGAAGGCGCCGCATCGGTCAACGACTGTCCCCGAAGGAGCGGGAGACAGAGGGCCAGCATCGTGATACATACAAAGTTGCTAAGGCGCATTCCGGGACCATGGTCAGCATAGCAAAACAGGCCGCCCTGGCATCAGGCAAACGCCGCGCAACTCTGGCCATAGGCAAGAATCGGTTGCTTTCGACCCCGCCTTGATCCCAAGTTCCGGGCTATCGCTGCCCGCGTGGCCCGTCGCCGTGCCAGACGCCCTGCTACAGTTGGAATGCCCGCCCAAAGCCCATAATGCCATCCCAGAAGCCCATCCAGAGCCGCTGGCGGCCTCTCCAGGGCCATATTAGCTCAGCGTCTGTGCAGTCCTTCACGCAGGCCAGAAAGCCCGTTATTGCGGGAGGCACAGGCTGTAAAAAAAACGCTGCCGGAATAAACCCCGGCAGCGTGAAAAAATGGGCTGCGGCAACCTCTATGCGGGTTGCCACCGAATTATGAGTGCGCGGTCCGCAACGCAGGCTGCCTCGCCGTCTGGCTCTTCCCGGAGAGTCTTGCGCCGGCTTGATGGTCGCCTTCCAGGTGGAATTGGCGGATCATGCCATCCAGGTCGCTGGCCAGCGAGGACAGGTTCTTGAGGGCTTCGACAGCTTCCTCGGCGCCCTGCGAATTCTCGATCGACAACTGAGATATCTGGCCTACGGACTCAGAGATTTCGCCGGAGGCTGAGGTTTGCTCGGTGGCGGCGGAGGCAATCAGGTGAATCTGGTGCTCCACCTCCTTGGAGGACTCGATGATGGCTTCCAGGCTCTTGCGCGCGCGGGCGGTCTCTTCCAGGCCTGTTTGCACGGCCTGGCGGCTGTCCTGCATCACCTGAAGGGTTTCGCGGGTCTCGTCCTGGATGCTGCGAATGGTGCCGGCAATCTCTTCAGTGGCGCCCTTGGTGCGCTCAGCAAGGCGGCGAACCTCGCCGGCGACGACCGCGAATCCGCGGCCATGCTCCCCGGCGCGGGCCGCTTCAATGGCCGCATTCAAGGCCAGCAAATTGGTTTGCTCGCTGATCTCCTGAATGACGCTGACCACCTTGCCGATCTCCTCGGAACGCTGTGCCAGAGAGGTCATCTTGGCCGAAACAATGCCGGTGGCCGCGGCGATCTTCTCCATGGTCACGGCCGCTGCTTGCATTACCTCCCCGCCCTGGTTGGCGGTCTGGGCGGACCCGCGGCTGGCGTTGGCGGCATTTTCCGCGTTGTGGCCTATCTCGCCGATGGTGGCCGTCATCTCCTGCGAAGCCGCGGCTATCTGGTTGGTCATGCTGGACTGGGTATGGGCATTGACGGAGGCCTGGACGGAGCGGGCGCTCATCTCGGTGGTGGCCGCGGAAAGTGTCTCGGCGCCCAATGCCACTGACTGCAAGACGCTCCGCATTGAGGTCACGCTGGTATTCAAGGCTGCCGACATGCGCCCGATCTCATCAATCCCCGTTTCGTTCACACTCACCGTCAGGTCTTTTTCCGCCAGCCGCTCCAGCGCCATTGTGGCCTCATGCAGCGGCGGGGCAATCAGCCGGGTGAGAATCAAGCCGGTCAGCCAGCATAGCAGCACGATCAGCAGCGTGGCTCCCGGGCCGATCCAGGTCGCACGGTTGCTCGAGCGGGTGGCTTCCAGGGAGGCATCCATGCCCATCTTCGTGTGAATCTGAAATCCCGTGTCCGCCGACTCTTGTGCATCTGCAAGCTCCGCATTGATGGTGTTGGACGCAATCAGGTCCAGTGCATCTCCCGCCTTGCCGGCATTCAGCAGGGCGATACCGCGATCGCTATCGTCCTGATACAGCTTGATTGCTCTCGTGAACTTCTGGTACTGATCGCGCTCTTCGGGGATGATGTGGGGATCTATCAGTTTCAGGGCATTTTGGTATTGGGCGATGGCCTTCTGGCGCTTCGCGTTGTGCTCTGACGAACAAGCGGGTACCTGGCACAGGAGCAGCTCAAGGTCTTCCCGCCTTTCAGCGTTGACGCCGTTACGCACCTCGGCGATTTGAACCAGGGCAGGTAAATGGTTCCCACTGACGTTTTCGCTCATAACTGCGATTTCCCTGAACGTAACGAACGTATAAACGCCCAGCAGGATACAAAGACCGCACACGATGCCAAATGCGGCGTTGAACTTGCGGGAGACAGCCAGATTGCGCAACCATTGCATATGGATAGCCCTTTCACGAGTGACTCATGGGTTTCATCGGCAAAAACCGGTCTGACTTGAGTACTTTCGTCTGACAGGTTTCCCAGTGCCGTAGAAAGGAACACCGAGGCTGGTTGCGTCAGGGAGATGTCGGCGTACGCATAAAAAGGCGATCAAGCATCAAAATCGGCATTCGTGATGCGTTTTATTGTACAAATTTTGGTGCTGAGGATTACAGCCGCTTCGCCATGACGATTCCGTGACATTCAACTCCGGACTTGAGCGACTGCGTGGGATGGAACTCCTCTGTGCTGGTTTCGACGTAGCCGTAGCGCCGATAGATGGGCGGCAGCTCAGGCCGCAGGCTGAGGACAGTGATTTCCACGGCCTCGCATCCATGCCGGCGCAAATGCTCCTCAGCCGCGGCGACAAGGCGGATGGCCAGTCCCTTGCCCTGATGCGCAGGATCAACCGCCAGCTGGCCGAGGTAGCCGCGCTTGCCGCGCACTTCTGTGTAGACACAGCCAAGAAGCCGGCCAGCGCTGTCTTCGGCTGCAAGGATCGTTCCCTTTTGCATCATCGCCGCCAAACGCTCCTCATCCGTGCGAGTGCCTTCGAGAAAAGTTTCGATAGAGAAGGCGGAGTTGATGAGTGGGATCAGGCGCGGCCGGTCGGCCTCGGTGGCCAGACGCACCCGGAGGGAAGAATCAGGATCGGAAGTGAGACGGTCGTTCTGGGTCATAGTCCTCAAACAGTCTACAAGAGCGCATTGACTCACCCGCGCCTCCGCCGTAGGCTCATACTATGCATTTCACTGTAAGCGAACTGGAACGGGAACCCATCGATTTTGACCTGGAACTGACACCGGGCGCGGTCGATCTGGGCTCCGAGGCCGAGCAGCACGGGCCGCTGGCTGCCTCCGGCCATGCCGAGGTGCTGCATGAGCATCGGGGCCCCAAACAGATTGTGGCCGACATCCGGCTCAAGGGCCGTTTTCACGGCAGATTTCAGGTTCCATGCGCCCGTTGCGTTGAGCCGGTGGAGATTCCCCTGGAGGCCGACTATGACCTCATTTACAGGCCCGCCGAAGCCGATGTCGAGGCCACGGAACGCTCCATTACTGCGCCGGAGACCGAAATCGGTTATTATCAAGGAGACAGTCTTGCGCTTGAGGATGTGCTGCGCGAGCAGGTGCTTTTGTCCCTGCCGGTCAGAACGCTGTGCAAGCCGGATTGCAAAGGACTTTGCCCGCGCTGTGGCGCCAACCGCAACAGCCAGACCTGTACCTGTGTCGGGGACGACCCCCGCTGGGAGGCGCTGGCAGATCTCCGCGGCCGGATCGAGTCCAGATAAGCAAGCCCCCCAGATTACATCTGGATCAATTGAGGGAGCGAAAGCCCGTGGCCAGGGTGTTACATGGCCTGAAACCGGCCGCAAACGCCCCCGAATCGGGCCGAGTTACGAAAGGAATTCTAGTCATGCCTAATCCGAAACGGCGCCACTCGACGCGCCGCACCGCGCTTCGCCGCTCGCACGATTTTCTGACCGCCGTTGGAGTCTCCGAGTGCCCCGCCTGCCACGAGAAGAAGCTGCCCCATCGCGCCTGTCCCAAGTGCGGCGAGTACAAGGGCCGCGCCGTGGTCGATGTGAAGGAAGAAGCCAAGTAGTTTTCCGCGCTTATGCTCATCGATATTGCGCTTGACGCTGTCGGCACCGATAAAGCTCCCGAGGCGGAGATTCGCGGCGCCATCCTCGCCTGCAAGGCGCTGCCGGTGCGCGTCCACCTGGTTGGGCCGGAGGCGGAGCTGCACGATCTGCTCGATGAACTGCTGGGAAATGAAGACCTGCCTAATGAGGACCTGCCCATCGTCATTCACCATGCCTCGGAACGCATCGGCATGGAGGAGAAGGCGGCGCACGCCTATCGCACCAAGAAGGACAGCTCTATGCGCGTCGGCCTCAAGCTGGTGCGCGAGGGCGCGGCTGCAGGCTTCGTCACCGCCGGCAACACCGGCGCGGCCATGGCCACCGCTAAGGGGGTGCTGGGCGCCCTGCCCGGTGTGGATCGTCCGGCTCTGGCCACCCCCATGCCCAGCTCCAAGGGCAATCCCTGTGTGCTGCTGGACGTAGGCGCAAACGTGGATTGCAAGGCGACTAATCTCGCTCAGTTTGCCGTGATGGGCGAGATCTATGCCCGCTGCGTGCTTAAAATCGAGTCGCCCCGCGTCGGCCTGCTCTCCGTCGGCGAAGAAGAGACCAAGGGCAACGAACTGACCCACGAAGCATTTCCGCTGCTCAAGGCGCTGCCCATTCGCTTTGTGGGCAACGTGGAAGGGCGCGACATCTTCTCCGGCCTGGCCGACGTGATTGTCTGCGACGGATTCGTCGGCAATGTGGCTCTCAAGACCAGCGAGGGCGTGGGCCGCTTTGTGCGCGATGTGCTGCGCGAGTCGCTTACACGCACGGTGACCAGGCAGGTGGGCGCGTTGCTCTCGCGCCAAGCCTTTAACGAATTCCGTCATCGCCTGGACTATCGCGAATACGGCGGCGCGCATCTGCTCGGCGTGCGCGGAGTGTGCATCATCGGCCACGGCTCCTCCAACGACCGCGCCATCTATAACGGTATTCGCGTGGCCTACGAAGCGGCCAAGGGGGGCATCATCCAGAGCATCGAAGCTGAGTTTGCCAACTACCCCAAGATAAGCGGTTCAGCGGCCAACCCGGAAACACCTTCCGATGCGGCATCCAATTCCGACGCGACCATCCAGTAAAGCCACATGGCTGCCGATTCCAGCAATCTTCCCGTTTTCGATCCGTCAGTGGCGGCTCAACTGGCCTGCCCGGCCTGCCTCGGCGCTCTTCGTCTTGAAGAGGCCCAGCTGGTCTGCCAATCCTGTGGCCAAGCCTACCCCATTGTGGACGGTATTCCCGCGTTGATTGCAGGACACGATAGTTTGCGGGATTGATATTGGTGATTATGGCTGGTTTTGGGTGCCTGTTTCATTCTTCTTATCAATGATTGTCAACCATTCCTCAGTGGTCACAAAACGCTGGCGATTTTCGCCTTCCGCCCAAACCCACCAGCCTCCTGCCATCTCATGCAGATGCTTCATGCGGGCAAAGTCTCGTTCCGCGACCCCACCCCACCCCAACTCCTTGTTACCGGAATTCATCGCTTCCCAGAGCGTGAATTCGAGGTTTTGCAACCATCCGGCGCACCAGCAATCCTCGCTCAGATCGGACATCATCCGGAGAAGTGCTTCTCTGACAAGCTCTTCATGTGTTGGGTGTTCATAGCTCATGGAATGATTATCGGCTCTGTTCAGATTTCTCAAGCGGGTTGCCGTAAGAATTGCGCTCTTATCGCCGGTGATAAAAAGGCAACACAATCAGCAGGGCGAATCCAATCGCCGCGGCCAGCGCCAGGGCCAGTAGCCCAAATAGCAGCTTGAGGCTCGGGCCCTGAGCGGGCGGGTCTTCTGGATGGGGTTTGGGCGGTTCGCCGCCGCTGCCGGACGCCGGGCGCTCTAGATCACTCATCCCGCAACGCCTCGACGGGGTCCAGTTGGGCGGCGCGCGTCGCCGGCATGGTTCCGAAGAAGACGCCCACCGAAGTGGCCGCGACCAGCGCGATAACCACCGACCAGCCGGAGATAGGCAGGTCATAGTCGGTAAAGGCGCGAATCGACAGAGGCAGGGCCAGACCCACCGCGATGCCGACAATGCCGCCGATCAGAGAGATGATGACTGCCTCGGCCAGGAACTGGTATTTAATCTCGCGATTCGTCGCGCCCAGTGCTTTACGTATGCCGATCTCCCGCGTGCGCGCCCGCACATTGGCCAGCATGATGTTCATGATGCCCACGCCGCCCACCATCAGGGTGACGGCGGAGACCAGAAACAGCACCGCGGTCAAAATGTCGGCAACACGGGCGGCGATCTTCAGAATCTCCTTGAGGGTCTGTACCGAATAAACCGAGCCGGGCCGGTGGCGTGCCTGGACAATGCGTTTGATCTCGCTGGCGGCTTCCGTCACCTCGTCCATGTTGTGCATGGAAAAGTAAATCTGCTTCACGTTTTCCGTTCCGGTAAAGTAGCGCTCCACGGAATAGGGAATCAGGATGGTCTGCTCCTGGATCTCCGACATGCCAAAGTCGCCCATGCCGCTCTCCTTGAAGACGCCAATCACCGTAAAGGGAATGCCGCTGATCTCGAAGCTCTGCCCCACAGCGGAGTCCACGCTGCCGAACCGGTCATGAGCGAACTTCTCGGTGATCACGGCGCACTTGATGTGGGCAAAGTCGTCGGTATCGTCCAAAAAGCGCCCGGCGGGCATGATCAAATTGCGGATCTGCTGGTACTGCGGGCTGACGCCCAGCACCAGCGTGTCCTTCACCACCCCTCGGCCAAAGCTGATGGGAGTGTGCATCTCCATCACCGGCGAGGAGTACATCACGCCGGGCAACTGCGCCAGCACCGCCTTCTCGTCCTCGCGCGTCAGGTAGTCGTTGAAGACCGTGCGCTCCACGCCGATGGCCCCGCCGCCGTTGTACTCCAGCTCCACAGAGTTGGTCTCCAGCTTTTCGATCTCCTCGAGAATGAATTGTTTGCCGGTCAGACCGATGGTCACCACCAGAATCACCGAAGCGGTGCCAATGACCATGCCTAGCGCGGTCAGCGCAAAGCGAATCTTGCTGGAGCGAAAGCTGTCCACGGCCAGCTTGAGAATTTCGCTCAGCACCATGGTGCGGCGCGCGCTCAAAAGCGTCTCCTCAAAGGTGTTCTGGCGAGTATGGTCGGTCGGATTCATCGCTTTCTTTATAGCTTACAGTGGTCAGCCATAGCGGAACCAGAGTTGAAGTATCACGAAACCGCTGAGCTCAAGTCGACGCGACCATCAGGGAGCGGCGACCCCGCACTTAGCCCAACAGGACACAGTGACACTGGTTTCGCTCTAGTGCCATGAACCGGCTATCCACGGTTCACTGTCCACTGCAAACAACAACCCCGGCCAAAGCCGGGGCTGCTGTCGAAAAAAAGATGAAGCGGACTACGCCTTGGCCACCACGCGGCCCACTTCCTTCAACCGGGCCGCCTTGCCGCGCAGGTCGCGAAGGTAGAACAGCTTGGCGCGCCGCACCTTGTAGCTGCGAATCTTGTCGATCTTGTCGACCACCTTGGAGTTGAACGGGAAGATGCGCTCCACGCCCTGGCCAAAGCTCATCTTGCGCACGGTAAACGTGCCCTGCGGGCCTTTGTTGATGGCGATCACCAAGCCCTCGAAGGCTTGCAAGCGCTCTTTGTCGCCTTCCTTGATCTTCACCTGGACGCGAACCTGGTCGCCAGGCACAAACTCAGGAAGGTCGGTGCGCTTGAGCTTGTCTGCCAGGCGCTGCATTACGGGATGAATGGACATTGGATTTTTCCTGCTGTTGGACTCAGAATTTACAGTTTACTACAAATAAGAGGGTTTGCGCCGTGGCCTTCAGGCGTTATAGTTCCCCTATGGACGAGAAACGCGAAATGCTGCGCCACACCATGGCCACCGTTGCCTACAGGGCCGCCCGCGCCCTGGAAGGCGCTCCCGACCACTTTGCCGGTTTTGACGCCGCCGGCCGCCTGCCGGTGCAGATTCTGGCCCATATGGGCGATCTTTTCGATTGGGCTCTGAGCATGGCCATCGGCCAGGAGCGCTGGCAGACTGCCCAGCCGCGCGCCTGGGTCGAGGAGCAGAGCCGCTTCTTCCAGTCGCTCCAGACCCTGGACGCCTTTCTGGCCTCCGATGCGCCGCTGCACGCCCCGGCCGAGCGGCTTTTCCAAGGCCCCGTGGCCGACGCGCTCACCCACGTGGGCCAGTTGGCCATGTTGCGCCGCCTCTCCGGCAGCCCCGCCATCGGAGAGAATTTTTTTGTCGCCGACATCAAAGCCGGCCAAGTGGGCGCGGCTCAACCTGCGGCGGTCAAGCCGATCAAAACTCACTAGAGGAACATTGTTTTCCAGTAAAATTTGGGTGCCCCATCCTTGCGACGTTTTTGTTGTTGTCGCTTCGGGGTCCCCGGTGAGCGATCTTTGCTCGCTGGTGTGATCAAGGGTGGGATACCACGAATCGGATGGCGCACTAGCGCGGCCCGCCTGGACGGCGAGTCCTCCCACCGCAGGTAACTATTGAAACGCCAGCGGCCTCCAGGCGCCATTGTCTTTAAGCGCCAGTTGAAGCGGCCGGGGCGGGCCCTGGGGCGGAATGGTGACTTCAATCCATAGCTCCTGATTAGGCTTGAGCCGGGTCGGGTCCGCGGCGTGCTCGGCGATGTAAAAATCCACCGGCTGGTCGAGGCGCATCGCGTCGCAGGAGGAATCCGGCCACGCCGTAACACCCACGCCCTTCGAGGTCAGATCGGCCTCCGGAATGCGGATGGCCACCAGCTTATTGCCTTCCACCTTGAGCTTGGCGCGGAAGGAGACTGGGTATTCCGATTTGATGGTAAAGCCGGTCGGCTTTGTGGTGCCGTCAGTGTTGCGCGGGAATACGGCGTGCAGGGCGCTGGGCAGCGTGCTCTCACAGCCGTCCACGGTCAATTGCAGGCGCAGGTAGCGGCCGCGCATCACCAACTCCGGATCGTAGGCCGCCGCCTGCGTCCAGACCCTCGGGCAAGTCGCGCGCTGATAGAGGTACTTGGCCGCAATGGTGGAGACCAGCGCCAACTGAATCAGCAGCAGAACGATGGAGGTTTTGGAAAACGAAATCTTGGCCACTTTTATAGCTCCTCCTCTTCGGCAACGTCCGCTTTTCCCATGCCGGCCAGCAGATTGCGACGCCATTTTTCCAGCGCCCATCCTCCCGCCAAAAAGAGAATGCCCAGCCCGATCAGTCCCATCGAGCGGCCCACCTTGTCGAAGATGTCGCTGAAGTAGAACCAGCCCACGGCGATGGCGAAGCCCACAATGCCCAGGTTGACCAGCGCCTGCGATGTCTGCCGTACGCCCCACCAGATGATGAAGACAGCAAAGGCCGCCACCAGCGCATGTGCGGCGAGGTTAGGCTCGCTATGCGTATAGGAGTAGTGGCTGCCAACGCCGTAGTTGAAAGTTTCCGTCAAGGTTCGCTGGCACCAGGGCAATGCAATCGAGAAGCAGATCGCGGCAACCACGGGAATCACGCTCTTGCTGAATTTGAAGACGGCAAATAGCAGCGGCAGCACCGCAATGAAAACCCAGCCCCAGGTGCGGGTTCCAAGAGACAGATAAGTCTGATCTCCCCACGAACGCCAGCCTTGGAGCAGGGCGACAACTCCCACGACGGATTCTATGGCTGCATAAGCGAAGAGAATCCCCTGGACAATCCTGCGTTTGGAACCCAGAAAAAATGTGAGGTAGAGAACCGCCCAAACGACCAAAAATCGGCCCACGTAGACGTTTTCGCCGATGTGGCCGTCGGCGTAATAGGAAAACTCCGAGAACAACCACGCCGGAAAGAGCAACAGGGTGAGCGTCTGTTGCGCCTCATCGTGCAGCAGAATCCAGCCGGCCAGGGCGGCCAATGCCCATAGAAGCACCGCCGCTGGCCAGTGCTCCTGAATGTTGAAGATCTGGCCGACCAGCGCGATAGCCGCGCCGGTGGAGAGTGTGCCCACGGCATGCAACGCCGTCGAAAGCACGCGGAAGCGCTTGCGCGCCCAGCTCCCGCCCAGGTGAAAGACGCTCACCATCCCCAGCACCACGGCAAAGCGCGCGCCGGGGCCGATCCGGTCCCAGTGGGCGGAGACAAACAGCGCTACTCCGCAGGCCAGCAGTATGGCTCCCAAAATCAGCGCCACGATGACCTGCCAACGCAACCCGGCAGGCTTCTTCTGCTCACTCTCCCAGGCGCGGATGTGGCGCGCGGTGGCCCCATCCAGGATGCCGGCCGTTTGCCAGCGGGTTAAATACGATTCAAAGTCAGCCATAGCAGTTGCCAAAAGTAGATCACATTTTGGCGGGCAGCGCACGGCGGAAAATACGCACCGTCAGCCGCGCGGCCAGATGATCACGCACGCAAGCCGGAGAGTTCGCCGATAGACACCGGCCTGTGCACAGAGTAAAATTCCCGCATTATGCGCAAAATACTCTTGGCTCTTGGCTTGCAGGCTGTGGTTGCTCTGCCCCCTGCCGTTGCCTTACAGGATCAGCCCTCTGAATACGCTGTGCTGCTCGCCTCGCTCAAGGCGGGCAATACCGATATCGACTACACGCGCCTGCGCCTCAGCTATATGGACTCGCCCGAATACAAGGCTGCCAAGGATGTCTCCAAATCCGAGGAGGCAATGAGCGATGAGTTGAACAAAAAGGACTATCCCGCGGCTCTCAAAGACGCCCAAGCCGTACTCGAGAGCAATTACGTGAATATCGATGCGCACTATGTAGCCCTGCTGGCGAACCGGGAGATGGGCGCGATGGACAAGGCGGAGTTTCACAGAACCGTTTTTCGCGGGCTGATCAACTCGATCCGCAATTCCGGCGATGGCAAATCGCTGGAGACGGCCTGGGTAGTGATCAACGTCCACGAGGAATATGTGATGCTTCGTGTCCTCGGCTACAGGCCCTCGCAGCAGAGCCTCGTGAATCAGAAAGGTCACTCCTACGACGTGATGAAAGTGAAGAACGCCGAAGATGGTACGGAGCAGACCTTCTACTTCAACGTGGATATTCCCTTCAAGCACTACGGCTTCTGAGTGATTCACGCGGGCTCTCCTGGTCTGCACTCGCGACGAGGGTGAAGCTGCCGCCGTATCATCGAAATAGTATGCGTTTCGAGATCGTCACCATCTTCCCGGAGTTTTTCACGAGCATCTTCGAGAACGGCATTCTGCGCCGCGCGCTGGTCGAGGAACTGGTGTCGGTGGGGGTGCACGATCTGCGCGCCTTTACTCACGACCGTCACCGCACCGTGGACGACCGCCCCTTTGGCGGCGGCGAGGGGATGGTGCTGAAGCCCGAGCCGCTCGCCGAAGCGCTGGCCTCGCTGGGAATTCAGCCCAGAACGGAGCGCCATGCGTCGAATACCGCGCAAGCGGGCCCACCGCAGGTGATTCTGCTCTCCGCGCAAGGCCGTCCCTTTACCCAGGCCATGGCGCGCGATCTAGCCGCAACCGAGCGCGTGGTGCTGATCTGCGGGCGCTATGAAGGCGTGGACGAGCGCGTGAATGAGCTCTATTGCGACATGGAATTGTCCATCGGCGACTATGTGCTAAGCGGAGGCGAGCTGGCCGCCGCCGTGGTAGTGGATGCGACCATGCGCCTGCTGCCCGGCGTGCTTGGCAACGAGGCGTCTGGCGAATTTGAAAGCTTTGGCGTGGCCGACGCTGAGATTGCCTCTGCCGAAGATGGCGTACCGCGCTCGCAGCACGGCGCCGGAGGCCTATTGGACTACCCGCATTACACCCGTCCGGCGGAGTTTGGCGGCCTGCGCGTCCCCGAGACCCTGCTCAATGGCGATCACGCCCAGATTCGCCGCTGGCGCCGCGAGCAACAGTTGCGCAAGACCCTGGCCAACCGCCCGGATCTGCTGGATGGCGCTGCGCTCAGCAACGAAGACCGCAAGCTGCTGGAAGCGATCCGAGACGAAACTGTACAAGGTTGATTCAATGCGTTGAATAGCGCGATATACGTATTAGATTTCCAGCTTATTGAAGAGGTCAGCGGCATCCTTGGCCTGATGTACTTCTTTGCCTTGAGCAGTCTTCTGTATTGTCTCTTGGGTTAGCTGATTGGGCTTCACCTCGGAGGGTGCATTCAGCTCCACCAACCCCTCGGGCAGGGCCATTTCTACGCGCTTCGCTTTGAGGTCAACCTTCCGCAAGTAGCTCTTGGCAAAGGGGATAAGAACCTCTCCCGCCTCGCCTTCGACCACCAGTAGCGCCACCGGGCCGGCGGTCCTGTCCACGCTCTCGATTTCGCCTACCGTCACCGGCACAGTTCCGGCCACATCAACTAGCGCGCAGCCGATCAGGTCGCCGGTGTAGACCTCGTCTTCGGCCAGAGCGGCCCGCTCAGAGCGGGGAATGGCCAGGATCAGCCCCTTGAGGGTTTCTGCTGCCGAGATGGAGTCCACACCGGCGAAGTGCAGCACAATGCCTCCCTTGTGCAGCCAGTGTGCATTGAGCTCCACCTCGCGGGGAGAGGCGCTGGCCGTCGTTAGGCGGGCAGATTTTGAGGCAGAATCGGCCAACAGCCAAAGCCGCTTTCGTTCCACAAATTTTTCAGGGAAATCGGTGAGAATGTCGGCGAAGACCTCGCCTTTGCGCCCCTGTGTGTGGCGAATGTGCGCCAGCCAGACCCAGTCTTCAGGCGTGGTCATTGCTGCCTCCCGAGGGGGGCCTGATGCATCGGCAACGGACCTCTCAGGGCTCGTCTTCTTCCAGGATGTCGAGCGTGTAACGGTGATGCACCTTCATGCTGACGGCGCCTAGAATGGTGCGTACCGAGCGTGCGGTGCGCCCCTGCTTGCCGATAACCTTGCCCACGTCCTGCGGCGCCACGCGGAGCTTAAGGACCGTGTTTTCATCGCGGCCCACACTCTCCACCTCAACGGCTGACGGTTCATCCACCAGGGCCCGGGCAATCTCTCGTACCAGTTCTTCCACTTCGACCATCGCGTTTTGGGTCATGCTCTTGCCCCTGACCAGTGCGTTCAAAAATTAGTAACCGGGATTTGACTACCAGAAATGAACCACACAAATCGGTGGCCGCATCATATCATTCTTCACCGTTTGCCGTCAGCAAATAAAATGCGCGCAGGCTCAGGCAAGCCCGCGCGCGCCGTCAGGGGTTAAAATCAGGCTGCGGCTGTTTCGGCTACGGTAGCCGGGGTCTTGGCGACCAGTTTATCGACCCTGGGCGACAACTGCGCGCCCACGCCTCGCCAGTAGGCGATGCGCTCCTGCTTCAGGTCGATCGTGGCCGGCTCAGTACGGGGGTTGTAGGTGCCGACGACCTCGATGCATCGGCCATTGCGGGCGCGGTCCTTCTCGATGACCACGATGCGATAGTAGGGCTGCTTGGGAGCGCCAAAACGCGCTAAACGAATCATTACCACGGATATACGGTTCCTTTCAGATTGCAGTGCTCTGTTGCGGTTCTTGGGGATCTTCCTGGCCGGACACGCCAAGCCAAATAGAGAGCCAGACGGATGCGCCCAGCCACTCAAGACACAACACCTAAGTATCGCTGATAGCGGGCGGTTAAGGCAAATTGTCGTCTCTCAGCCACCAACACCGGCCCTTGTTATGATGGGCGCAGTTGATTCCTCACGGAGGTATTTCCTATGAGTTCTCTCAATCCCTATGAAAAATATTTAGATGGCAGGCCGCTGGACACTATCCTTGCCTCTACCACTGAGCAACTCAGTGCGCTCATCGCTGCCATCGGCCCTGAAAAATCCGCTGCCCGCCCCGCGCCTGATAAATGGAGTCCTGCGGAGATTCTCTGCCATCTGGCCGACAGCGAACTCGTTTTTGGTTTCCGCCTTCGCCAGACGCTGGCCGAGAACGCGCCAACCATTCAGCCCTTCGACCAGGAAAAGTGGGCTGAAACTTATCCCGCCATTGGTGCCGAGCAGGCTCTGGCGACTTTTTCTGCCCTCCGCAGATGGAATTTGATGCTGATTGCCGGTGCACTGCCCGCCGCGGCCAACAGGCCGGTCACCCATCCCGAGCGCGGTCAAATGACCTTCCAAACCATCGTCGAAACGATGGCCGGTCACGATCTGAACCACCTGGCCCAACTGCGCAAGTTAGCGGCCTCCGCGACCAGCTAGAGCCTTTGTCAGTAGAGTGCGAGGGCTATGGGCGCTCCATCCTACCGCACATTTTGCGCAAGGATGGGGCACTGCAATGCATTATTTGCCGGGCTTGCCCTTCTTGCCGCCTGCTGCTTTGGCAGCAGCCTGCTGCGGCTGGTCGCCACTATGGTGCCGCTTGTGGTGGGCCAGGGCCTTGGCAATCTCTTCGGGGCTTAGCTTGCTGCCGCCCAGATGCAGAACATCGTTTGCGACTGCAGGATCGGTTTTGTTTGGTTCCATGGATTCTCCTTTTTCAAGGGAGGTGCGCTGCCGCTGTGCGGCAGCTCCCGCTCTACAGCATAGTCCCATTCGGCAATGACGAACAGAATTTCTTGTGCTGGGCAGCTAATCAGCTTTTGATCTTCTTCAGCAGCCAGGCCATGTTCTGCCCCAGCGTTTTCATGGTTCGGATACCCTCTTCGTCCCGCTCTACATCGCCCTTCTCCAGGCCGATGCCGATGTTCCAATACGATGAGCCGGGAATGATCATCTCGCTGATCAAAAAGAAATGATTCAAGGCGTCAAAGGCGTGGATCGCTCCGGCGCGGCGCACCGCCACCACGGCAGCGCCCACCTTGCGCCGGAAAAGGCCGCCGTTGGCCCGGGAAACAAGACAGGCGCGGTCCATCAGGGCTTTAATCTCGGGAGAGATGTCGGCCACGTACGTCGGCGAGCCGAGAAGGATGCCGTCGGCCGCTGACATTGTTTCGATCAGGGCATTGCCCATGTCGTCCTTTTGCGCGCAGCGGCCGTCCTTGTTTTTGGAGCATTCCCGACAGGCCAGGCAGCCGTGAATTTTGGCCCCGCTCAGCTCGATGAGCTCGGTTCCGATTCCCTCGTTTTCCAGTTCCTTGAGCACGCAGCGCAGTAGAATGGCCGTATTTCCGCCCTTTCGGGCGCTGCCGTTGATGGCAACAACCTTGATCTGAGTCCCGCTCATGTGTCCGTCTCCCCTTGCCGGCCATCCGGATGGCCGAGTTTCCCCAACCCTCTATTATGCGTCTTCTCCGCGGCGTCCTCCTTTGGCCATTCAAAGCAGGTATTCACATGTACCCGTTTGTCTGTCGTGGGAGTGTGGTCGCATACACACTCATTTCTATGATTTTTGGGTACAAGCTATGCAAGATTTCGCCCTTGTTCCGTTCAAAGGGGGTGGACAGCGGCGGTTTATCGGTTCGCGGGAACTATTTTGCCTTCGCCGGGGTCCAAAGGAGTAGCATTTTTGTTGTTTGGTCCAAGGAGGATTTGTGCGCCGAATTCTATCCATTTTCTGTTTTGCCGCCTTCACCGTAACCCTTGCCGCGCAATCGCCGGCCGGGTCCCAAGCCAAAACAAAACCTTCCGCACCGCAGGCGCCGACGCAGGTGATCAAAGACCTGCCCGTGCGCAAGGTGGTGCTCTACAAAAACGGCGTGGGCTACTTTGAGCACGCCGGCTCGGTGACCGGCAACCAGCGCGTGGCCATCGATTTCACCTCGCCGCAGTTGAACGACGTCTTGCAGTCGCTCACCGTGCTCGACGAGGGCGGAGGGCGGATTGCCGGGGTCAACTACAACTCCACCACGCCCCTGGCCGAGCAGCTTAAATCGCTCTCCCTGGGCATGACTGACGACCCCACCTCGACTGAGCTTTTCCAGGCGCTGCGCGGCCAGCGGGTCGAGGTCACGGGCGGGCCTGGGGGCACGATTACGGGTCGTCTGCTCTCCATCGAGTCGCGCAGTGAGAAGGTAGGCAGCACAGACAACACGGTCGACAAGTTTTATCTCTCGATCATTGCAACTTCGGGCGCGGCGCGGGTGATTGAACTGACCCCGGCGCTGAGCGTTCGCCCGCTGGACGCCAACCTGCAAGGCCAGCTTGACCGCTATCTGGAGATGCTTTCGACCACGCACGCCAACGGGCTGCGCCACCTGACTCTGGACGCGCTGGGCCAGGGCCAGCGCCAGTTGCGGGTGAGCTACATCAGCGAGGTTCCGGTGTGGAAGTCGACCTACCGCATCGTCTTCCCGCGCACGCCCAATGGAAGCGCCACGATGCAGGGCTGGGCGGTGGTCGACAACACCGTGGGCGCGGACTGGGACAACGTGCTGTTGTCTCTGGTGGCCGGAGCGCCGCAGAGCTTTATTCAGCCGCTCTCGCAGCCGATTTATACGCGACGCGTGGAGATTCCCATTGCCACCGAAGCGCAGTTGACGCCACAGACGCATGAGGCGGCAGAGGAGAAGCAGGCTGAGCAGCTGGAGGCGCAATCAGAGACGCCAAATGAACGGCGCCTTGCGGGTAAGCGCGTCGTGCCACATTCGATGATGGCGCTTGCGGAACCGGCTGCTCCGCCGGGAGCCAGCTTTGGCGTGGCGGGATCTGAATTTGGGAATGGAACTATGTTCAACAGCGCCAATACAGCCGTTGGCTCGGGCGCGGGATTGCGCAGCGGTGGAGGCGGCGTAGACCGCGCCAGCGATGCGTTTCAGGAGGGCGACGTCACTACCAACGCCTTCGATGAGTTCTTCGAGTACGCGCTGACCCAGCCGGTTACGATTCACAAGAACGAGTCGGCGATGGTGCCGATTTTGCAACAGGATTTGCCCGCCGAGCACGTGACCCTGTGGAGCGAGAAGGAGCCTACCCCGCTGCGCGCCGTGTGGCTGGAAAACAAATCAAAGCTTACGCTGGACTCGGGCAGCTTTTCGATTTTTGAGAGCGGCGAGTTTGCCGGCGAGGGATTGCTCGATCCCATTCATCCCGGAGAAAAGCGGCTGCTCTCCTATGCCGCCGATCAGGCGGTGCGCGTGAAGGTGACGGCGCGCGAAAACCGGCGCACCCTGCGCCACCTGAAGATCAGCGAGGGCGTGGTGGTCGAGACCTACATGAACGTAGCGTCGGTGACCTACTCGGCGGTCAACTCGGCGGATATGAATCGCGTGGTTCTGCTGGAGCATCCGCGAACTAACAACGGCTGGTCGCTGGACGGCGATTTGAAGCCTGCCGAGACTTCTCCAAACTTGTATCGCTTCAAGCTGCCCGTGGAAGCCCACTCGACGGCGACGCTGGAGGTGCGCGAGCGCGGCCCTGTGAACACTGAGGTCAGGCTGAATCCGAACTACAACCAGACGGTCTATTTGCTTGATCTGGTGAAGAGAGCTCCCGATGCGCTGGATAAGCTGAAGCCGGTGATCGACGCACAGACTGCGCTTGCCGATCTGGATCGCCGCATCACCGAATCCAAGCAAAAGGAAGAAGCCGCCTCGGCCGACGAGGCGCGCGACCGCGAAAACCTGACCGCGCTCAAGGGAAACGACGCGGCCAAGCGCTTTGTGGAAGAGTTGAACCGCGCCGAAGACCAATTGCAGGCGGCGCATAAGCAGACTCTCGATCTGGAGCAGCAGAAGAAAACCGCGGTGGATAAGCTGAATGAGTTGATTTCTCAGATCAGCCTCGATTGGGATGTGAAGTGAGACCAGTGGTCAGTGAACAGTGATCAGTGGTCAGTGAAAAGAGGTCGGGGAACAGGGACTTGACAACCTAGCGAGCAAGAATTGCTTCCTTAGCCCCAGCGAGCAGAAATCGCTCGCTGGGGGACCCAGTAGTGAAGAGGAATAAGGGGTTAGAACGCCCGAAATTGTTCCACGTGGAACATATTCATTCTTTTGAGTTTAACTCGATGTTTACTACATAATTATCAGCAAGATTTTGAAAATAATTCTGAGATGAGGGGTTAAAACGCACGATATAAGTATGCATCTAAGTACACTCATTTCGGCATAAAACGGGTACGAGCTAAAAACAGGGAATAGGGAATTGAAAACCTTGTACCCAATTTCCATCTGTCCTGTAATGGCATGAGAGTCGCGCGCGGCTGATCAACAACTTAAAAATGAACCTGACAGAGACCAGCTTCAATCGAGAATGACGAGCGCCTTGCGGGCGAGAGTTTCATCGGCGGCGAGCACGAGCATTCTCTGGTCCAGCGTCAACAGGCGCGCATTTTTGTGGATAGCCAGGCCAAGCAAGTATGCGTCGGTCAGCTGCTTGAAGCCGCTCAACCGCGGCAGGCTCTCCGCGCAAGCATCGGAGACAGGCAGGTCATCCGGCCAGAAATGATGGTTGGGGTCTTGCCTCAAGCTCTCGGCCAACCAGTGGATAGCCTCGACGGTGCGCGGCGCACTGGGGGAAAACCCAGGGTTGGAGATGGTGCGCACCAAGCCAGCCTGGGTGAGGGGGCAAGTTGCCCAGCCCTCGTGTTCATGGCTGGCCATCCAGGCGCGAACCTTCCCATGAAAGACATGCGGCTCCCAAAAGCGGGCGACTAAAACATTCACATCGAGCAGCCAGACGCTCATTCGCTTTCGTCCTCAATTCTGAGCGCATGCTCCAGCGTGACAGCCTCAGTCTCTTCGCCGGGAGAGAAAACGAAAAAGTGTCCATCCTGATGAACCGGCGTGGGCTGCTTCAACGCGCGACGCAGCAGAATCGAGGTTGCTTCTCCAGTCGGCATGGACCTTGCCGCGGCGTACTCCTTCACCTGCTGCAAAACGTCATCTCTGATGTCGAGAGTGGTTCTCATGGCAATCCTCTCTTACACGGGTGGTTCCTGAGCCGCCACGGTCTACATAGGGGTCGCATAGCTCATCAAACTCATTATATGATGCAAAATGAACGAATGCGCATCATTATATTGCTATGATGCATAATTATTTTTCGCGCATCATTCTTTTCATAAAAATATGAGGGCATGAAGCATGAGCGCCGTCCCTACGGAACTCCGGATGAATTATAGGTATCGCCAACCCTACCCCACGCTGAAGCGCGGGGCTGATAACCACTGCGCCTACGGCGCGGGCGATGGGCTAACTTACTTTGCGCCTATGATGCGGGCGACGGGAGGCTGCCGTGCAGGTCTCCATACCTGTACCCACCGCCCCTGGCGGCTTGGAAGCCGCCAGTGCAGCCGGTCAGGAGGCCGTCGCTATAAATTGCAGGTGCGCTACAAATTGCAGGTGTAGCTATAAATTGCAGATAGGCTCTAAATACTAGCCGCAGTCATCGGGGTTACTTTGTGGGTAACTTTGGTGCCGTGGGAGTTCAAGGAATTATCCGGTACAGTAAAGTGCATAAGGCCCTATATGGGTTTGGGGTGGCGTCAATGGATGCTTCGAACTCCTCTTCACCGCACTCGTCAGCTGTTCCTCGACTAACCCCTCAGCAGCAGGAAGTACGCTGTGCGGTGCGTTTTCCGCTGGCGCTGCCTGTGATATTGTCGTCCGGCAAGGGAGAGATCACCGCGATCACGCGGAATGTTTCCGCCAGCGGCGCGGTTTTTGAGCTGGGCAGCCCGGTAAAGGCGGGTCTGGAGATCCGTTTTTCCCTGCGCATGCCCAGTGAAGTATTGGGTACCCCTCACGATGTTCTGGTTCATTGCCAGGGACGTGTGGTACGCTGCTCAAGGAACCAAAGTAACTATCTGGCAGCCGCCACGATCGACGAATATCAATTCGCCGAGCAGTGAGAGCCGGAGAGGGCCTGGCGACAACCACATAAGCCTGGCAAGAAACAGCTATGGATTTTCAGGACGATACGGTAGAAGGTGAAATCAACGATGCTCCGGTTCAGCCGGGGACTATCCGCGTGATACTGGCCGACTCGCAGGCGATTTACCGCGTGGGCATCCGCAAGGTATTCGCGCTGGAAGACGATCTTCGCGTGGTGGCCCAGGCCGATTCCCTGGAGAATCTGCGCGCGGCCATCGAACGCTATCCCACCGATGTAGTGCTGCTGGAAGGCAGCCTGCTGACCGGCACATCGAACGTCATTCCCGAGCTATTGCGCGTTGCGCCGGAAGTGAAGCTGATTGTGCAGGCCGTGGCCAGCGATGAAAACCAGACAGTGGAGCTTTACCGGCGCGGGGTTCGCGGCATCGTCAGCCGCTCCATCTCGCCCGACCTGCTGGTGCGGTGCGTACGGCGGATAGCGGCGGGCGAGACCTGGATCGACAACCAATCGGTCAGCTGGGTGATCGAGGCATATCGCGCCCAGGCCGCTGCGCTGGTGAATCCGCGCGTGCAGCCCAAGCTCTCGCCCAAGGAGATGGCCATCATCACCTGCATCACGCAGGGCAAGCGCAACAAGGAGATTGCCTACCAGTTGGGAACTACCGAGCAGGTGATCAAGAATTATTTGCGCAAGATCTACGACAAGCTGGGCGTGAGCGACCGGCTGGAGCTGGCCCTCTATTGCCTGCACAACAAGATTATTCATACGGACGAGGATGAGGAATTGGTGGCGCAGAATGTGGTAAGCAAGTAGGCGGATTTTTTCTTCGACGGCAACGGCCAGCCTCCGAGTCTCAGGGCTGGCCGTTTTGCATGGCAGTAGAGAAGCGAAATCGTCGCGCGAAATGCTGCGCGGCCCATTAATGTCAGGGCTTTATTCCGCTGTCGGGGAGTCTGTAGGGTTTTTGCAGACCTTGTCGGGCTTCGTTGACCGCGCCCTGCGTGTTGTCGCTGGTCTGGATGGCGAGGCGGTACTCGTTGACCGCGCGGTCGCGCTGGCCGGTGATGTCGAAGATCTTGCCGATTTGGATGTGGCTCCAAACTTCAGTCCAGCGCGGCTCGCCGTCGCCGCGCAACGCATCGCGGAAAGCGTTGACACTGGCCTGATAATTGCGCTGTGAGAAAAGCACTTCACCGATGCGATAGTTGGCCAGCGAACTCTGCGCATTTACCTCCAGAGCCTTCTCGTACTCGGCCAGCGCGCCGGATAAATCGCTCTGGGCCACGAGTTGCTGGCCTTTGAGAATATGGACGCGCACCTCAAGGTCGGGGGTGGACTTGAGCACCCAACCCTGGGGGTCGATGCTGATGCGGCGGGGACGGCCGAAGGTGTCCACGGAAAACGGCGTAGAGGCGCCCACGACTTCAATTCTTTTGGTTTCAGTCTTGCCGTCGGTTTCCACGCGCAGTTCCACCGGCATGCGGAAGAGGTCAAGGTCCTGATCAATTTCGCCGATGGTGCGGAAGCCTCGATTGTTGCCCAGCCGGTAGACGGCGTATTTGCAAGTGAACTGCGGCGCGCCGGCGCCGTTTACCCACTGCGCAAAGAAGGCGGTCAACTGCTGCCGGCTTTCGGCCTCGGCGACATTCTCGAAATCTGCGGCGCGGATGGAGCTGCCGGTGTACTGGTTGAGCGCGCTCTTGAGCGTGGCCAGGAAGGCAGTGTCGCCGATTTCCCCGCGCAGCATGTGGAAGATCATGGCGCCCTTTTCCAGAGTCATGAACTGGAACTGGGGCGAGAAGGGGCTCAAGCGGCTGGCGCTCGACAGGGGGATGGTGTCGTAGGCCAGCGCTCCGGCGGAAACATCCTGAATGGCTGCCTGCAAGGCGTTCGTGCCGCTCTCGTGCTCGACGTACATCAGCTCGCCGTAGCGAGCCATGCCATTGGTGATCCAGGCGTCGTTGAGAGAGCGCGGGCTGACCTCGGAGCCCCACCACTGGTGGGCGATGGTGTTGGCCAGGAGGCGAATGCTGCTCTTGTCGCCGACTAGAGAGCCGGAAATGGCGGCCAGCTCCGGCGCCCAGACGGAGGGCAGTGTGTCGTCCGGCAGCTCGACAACATTCAGGCGGTTGGATTCGGCCGCGCCAAAACTGCTAGTGAAGAAGTCGTACTCCGAGGCCGCTGTCTGCGCCAGATTACTGGATGATTGTTGGTGGCTGGCTATCAGATAAACTTGCACGTTGCCAGCGCCGGCAGAGACCGGTTCCGCGTAGCGTCCGGCAATCACCGTGCCTGGAAAGCCGGGCTTCTCCCAGTTGAAGTCATACTGATCGCCGGGCTTGCCGTTGGCCAGCGTGACCGGTTTGGGCTTGCCCTGGGCGCCGCTCGCAAAGACTTGCATCCCTTGCGGCACGCGAATGTGCATCTCGGCGGTGAAGCGGTTGGTCAGGTAGCCGGTGGTGGGAAACCAGCGCGCCGGGTAGAGCAGGTAGGTGATTGGTTCCTGGATGGCGGCCAGCTTGAGGCCCTCGATTGGGCCGTCGTTGTTGCCGGTGAAGACGCCATCATATTCGAAGGTCCAATGCACGGTTTGCCCGCCGGCAAAAGGCGTGGCCGGGGAAATACGGATGCTGCCGTCGGGCGATCGCTGGCCAGTGAGCAGTGTGCCGGCCTCGTCGGAGATTTTGGTTATTTTCAGCGCCGGGTGAAGGCCGAAGCTGGCAGACTCGGTTGTTTTGGGATCGGTATTCTCCGGCGCGATAAAGCTGACCACTACTTTGGCCGTCAAATGATGCGCAGCTGTGTCGATTTCTGCGTCTATCACGTAGCCGGAGACGGTAAGCGCGGGCCGCTCCGGTCGCTGTGCCGCGAGAGGTTGCCCCATTGTGAGAGCGCCGGCCAGGCAGTACAAATAAGACAAATAGAATAAACTGCCTGGCAACGACGCCGTTCTCTTCTTCATACGCATCGCAGCCATTATCGCAGCCATGGCTATGGCATTTCACCTTGTCCCATGCCGAAGCGATGCGCGGCAGCTGGTTGCGTTACTGCTTGACGATCTCAATGTCGATGGTCAGCTTGACATCGTCGCCCACCATGACCGCCGGGAAGCTGCTTCCAATCCCGAAGGCCGTGCGGCTGAGTGTGGTGGTGGCGGAGAAACCGGAGTGCGGTTTATGGTCCATGCCTTCGACCGGCGTGCTAGGGCCTTCCACATCGAGCACCACGGGCAGGGTGACGCCGTGCAAGGTAAGGTTGCCGTTCACCGTCAGCTTGCTGCCGTTCTTCACTACGCTGGAGCTGGTGAAGGTTGCCGTGGGGAATTTGGCCACGTCGAAGAACGTATCGGTTTTGAGATGTGCGTCGCGCTTTGGCTCGCCGGTGTCCACGGTGCTCACGTCGATAGTGACTGTAACGGTGGACTTGGTGACGTCAGCCTCGTTGTAGACCAAGGTACCTGTTACACCGCCAAAGCGGCCATGAACGTTGGAGACGCTATTGTGGCGAATGCTGAAATCGACTTCGCTGTGGGCCGGATCGGTGGCCCAGGCAGAGGTTTGCGCTATGGCCAGGGGAGCTGCCAGCGCCAGAATGCCAGAGATAATTGCCAAACGCTTCATGGTAATGTCCTTTCGGTGATAGGCCGTTGGGCCGCTTGGGGGTTGGAGAGAGGAAACTCTCTTAACGAATGCGTAAAAATGGGGACAGTTTTCGCGCGAAATATCCTCGTAAAATTCGATGCTGATCGATTGTGATTTGTTGCAACAAATATTGTCTGGTTCCAATAGAACAGCCTTGGAGAGGAAGTTCGAGTCCCGATTCTCTATACCTGATCCCTGCTTCCTGCTATCCTCGCGTAGATGCCCGTTCTGAACGACTTCCGGCGACTCACCAGGGCCCAGCGGCACACCTTTCTGGCAGCCTTCCTGGGCTGGACCATGGATTCACTCGACTTTTTTCTGCTGGTCTTCTGCGTCAAAGCCATTGCCGCGGAGTTCCACACTCTGCCTTCGGCGGTGATGGGCGCGGTCTTTTTGACTCAGGCCTTCCGGCCGGTGGGCGCGGTGCTGTTTGGCGTTCTGGCCGACCGTTATGGCCGCCGCCCGGTGCTGATGGTGAACATTCTGAGCTTCTCGGTGATTGAGTTGGCCTGCGGCTTTGCTCCCTCGCTCGCTGTACTGCTGGGGTTGCGCGCCTTGTTTGGGCTGGCCATGGGCGGTGAATGGGGCGTGGGTGCGGCGCTGACCTTTGAGACGCTGCCCGCGGAGGGACGCGGCGTTTTCTCGGGAATTTTGCAGGAGGGTTACGCGGTGGGCTCGATCCTGGCCGCGGGCGCATTCGCGCTCTTCTTCAACGGCTTTACCTTGCCGGGACTGCATGTTCCCGGAATTGGCTGGCGGGGGCTGTTCATTCTGGGCGCCATGCCCGCACTGCTGGTTCTCTATGTGCGCATGCGGGTGGAGGAGTCGCCGGTGTGGCTGGAAGGGAAAAAGCGGCGGTTGGCGCGCTCTGTCACTGACGCAAGGAAAGCCAAGACGCGAGAGTTTGCCAACCTGCTGGCCTTCCTGCCGACGTTTCTATTCTTGATCCTGCTGATGACTGCCTTCATGAGCTTTTCGCATGGCACGCAGGATGTGTATCCCACTTTCCTGGGAACCTATGCCAAACTTACGCCGCAGATTGTGGGCCTGATCGGCGTGCTGTACGGCATAGGCTCCATCGCCGGCGGCATTGCTTTTGGAGCGTTCTCGGAAAAGTGGGGGCGCAAGCGGGCCATCATCATTGCGGCTCTGTTGTCGATTCCGGTGATTCCGCTTTATGCATACGGCCACTCGGCCCTCACGCTGGGCATCGGCGCGGTGCTGATGCAGTTCATGGTGCAGGGAGCGTGGGGTGTGGTGCCGGCTTATCTCACCGAGCTGTCGCCGGCTCCGGTGCGGGCCACGGCGCCTGGACTCGCTTATCAGTTAGGCGGCCTCATCACCTCATGGAACGGCAAGGCACAGGCGTTGATCGCCGAGCGTACCGGCAACTATCCGCTGGTGCTCGCCGTTACCGTGATCCTTGTGGCGCTGACGCTGGCAGGGCTTACGCTCTTGGGCCGCGAAGCTAAGGGACAAGAGATGACGGCGGCGTGAGGGGAAGTTTGCCGCCTACCTCTGAAACAAGCCAACCAGCCTGCTCTTCGCCAGGATGTGTCCCTGCATGGCGGCTTCGACCTGCGCGCGCTTCTCTCCCACGGGCAGATTCAACTTTGTGTCCAGAGCATAGAGCGTAAAGATGTAGTGGTGCGGCGAACCGGGCGGAGGACAGGGGCCTCCATAGCCAATCTCGCCGAAATCATTGCGCCCCTGAAGCGCGCCGTCCACAAGCTGGCCTACGCCCGGCACTCCCTCGGTAAGCGTGCGCATCCCGACGGGCAGGTCATAGAGCACCCAATGGGTAAAGACCCCTCGGGGCGCATCCGGGTCGGTAACGATCAGCGCCATGCTCGCCGTCCTGGCCGGTGGCGCGCTCCAGGCTAGTTGCGGTGAGAGGCCCTCTCCGCTGCAGGTATAGTGCGCCGGAATCTGGCTTCCGTCTTTGAAACTGGTACTTGTAAGATTCATCGTCTGCCCCCTCGCGACAGAATCGCGGCAACCCGGCAGCGATACCAGAGCGAGCAGAAGCATGGTCGCAACGCCCCATGCCGCCTGCTGCAATTTTACGCCAACTTTGCGCCGATTCTCATTTGCTGATTTGCACATATGCCGCTCCCTTGCTTGCAACATTGCTGTTGTGATGGAATTTTAGAAGATTTTCCTGATCACTGTTCTTTCATTCCGGCCGGATGAGATCGAAACGGTCGCGTGTGCGGACCCAGGTGTTGCCGGCCATGCGCCCCACGGCGTCCAGGCCCGCCGGATCGACGCGAAAGTCTTCTACCAAATTTTCTCGCAGGTGAAAGCGGAGCACCTCGCCCAGCACGATGACGCCGCTGCCGTGCGCGTGGCCGGTGTAGATGACCTGAAGGAGCTTGCACTCCATCTGCGCGGGCGACTCGGCGACGCGTGGAGGGCGAACGGCTACGCTCGCGATGGGAGTCAGCCCGGAGAGCACGAACTCATTCACCTGCGGCGGAACCTCGGCAGAAGAGGCGTTGGCGGCGGCGGAGATGGCATCGCTGACTACGTTGATGACGAACTCGCCGGTCTCCTCGGCGTTGCGCAGGGTGTCTTTTGGTTCCACGGTGCCGGTTGAAGCATTGGCGCGCAACGATGGGCAAAAGAGCACGGTGGGAGGATTCGAACCAACGCCGCAGAAAAAGCTGAAGGGCGCGAGGTTGGCCATGCCTTCACGGTTCATGGTCGAGACCAATGCCACCGGGCGCGGCACGATCATGCCGGTCATCAGCTTGTAAATCTGCCGGGGCTGGCACTCGGCGGGGTTAAAGCAGAGCATTGAGTTTGAGGAAGAGCGCGTGACGTCCATGCAGATAGCCTAGACCATTGCGGAGACTGGCGTAACGCCGAAGCTGTGCATCTTATTTTTCTGTCTGTTCGGACAGCCCAACCTCGGCTGGCGGCGCCAGGGTATGTGTCTTCCACCACTGATCCAGCACCTGACTCCAGCGGTCGCCGCGGCCGATCCACAGTTGCGTGGCGCGGTTGTAACGGGCCTGGTTGTTTTCCAGCCAATAGGGGCGGTTGTCGCGCAGCCAGGCCTGACGATAGAGCCCGCCGAGCAGCGCGTAGCCGTCGCGAACGTCTTGGAGCAGCCCGTTGTTAGCGCCGATGGAGTCCAGCTTTGCTTCGACGTCATCCCTTCGACTCTTGTCGGCGGCCATGGCTCGCGCCTGCGAGTAGAGCGCAACAGATTCGTCAGCCGCCTGAAATTTGAGGCCCACAAAATCGATGCGGCGCGCGCCCAGCTCCATCGCGTCCAATGCTTCAAGATTTTCGAGGGTACGATTCTCCTGCCTGGCTGCGATCCGGGCTTCGGCGATTAACGTAATGGCGCGCTCGGCGTGCAGGCGCAAGTCGCTCAAGAAGGGCCGCAGCTTGGCTGCCACGCGCTCGCCCTCCGGCGAGAAGGGATCAACCCAGAAATAAACATCTCTGGCATCGTGCAGATCAGCCTCTTTGAACGAGTCGTGGGCGGCCATCAGCTCGCGTTGCACCTGATCGATCTTGCCCGTAGGATCGCTATGAAACGCCTGGCCGAACGAAGACGAAAAAGCCTCTTCAGAGCTTTCTCCCGATTGCCATCCGGCGGCCGCGCCAAAGAGCACGCCGAACCAGTTCTGGTCGAAGATGCCCTCGCCGTCGTCGTTCCACACGGTATTCAGTACACCGGTCGCGCCCAGCGCCTGGCCGTCGCGCACAAAGACGCGAATGTTGGCCAGCGCCTCATTGTTGTTGGGGTAGAGGCGGCCCCAATTGCTGACTCCCGGCGCCACCCAGGTCTCCAGCCCGGCCTTGGTAAACGGCTCGATGATCGGCTTGTAATCCAGACGGGCGCGGTACTCCCAGGGAACGGCGATCATGTCCTTGGGCAAAGTGGCCACCAGGTCGGGCGATTTGACCGCGATGTCGCCCCAGAAGAGCAGCCGCTTGTGGTTGGGCGCGAGCGTTGCGTGAATCTGTTTGAGGAAGTCGATGTAAACCGCGTCCAGCCCCTGCTGCTCGACTTGAGAGCGCGTCTTGCCCAGGCCCAGGTCGTTGGTTTCGTCGGCGCCGATGTGCGCGTACGGAGCGGGAAAGACCTTGGCCAGCTCGGAGAACCAACTGCTGATCAGCGGCAGCGTGACGGCCTCGCCGGGGGCAAGCACGGAGCCATGCGGCGTTTCGCTCAAGGAGGAGAACTGCTCGAACTTGAGCACATGATGCAGGTGGCCGAAGGACTCCTGCTCGGGAATGACGGTGATGTGATACTGGGCGGCATAAGCCACCAGCTCGCGGGCTTCGTCAGGGGTCATTGCGCCGCCGGGAAAGGCCGCGACAGGAGTGACATCGTAGGCGAAAGTATGTTCAAAGTAGGGCGAGAAAATGTTGATCTTGTAGGCCGCCAGAGTGCGAATCTCGCGCTTCAAAAACTCCATGTTGGGCAGCGGACCGCGTGACCAATCGTCGGAGAGCCCTCGATTGGCCATCGCCGGCCAGTCGCGCAGCGTAGGCACGAGCAGCACCGCATCCTGGCCGCTGCCGCGGATTAATTGTTTCACTGTTTGTGCGCCGTAGAAGATGCCGGCGGAGGTTTCAGCGATCACTGCCAGGCCGCCCTGCCCGTCGGGGACGAGGACATAGCCCTCGTTGTGCATGGCCGGATCAAAGCTCAAGTGGTTTGCGGCCAACAGCGCCTGGGCTGCATCGCTCTGGGCTCGCTCCAGACGGATAAAGGGAGCGTCACTGCGCACAGTTCTTTTCCCCAGGCGATCCTCGATCAGGTCCTCGACGGCAAATTGATCTTCGACATTCTTATCCGCGGTGACGAAGAAACCGATGCCGCCAATGGGAATCGCCTGAACAGCGGTGCACGCCCGAGGCGCGGGCACCAGGCGAAGATCAGCGCAGGTGGGCGCGGCGGTTTGAGCGAAGGCGCCGGCTGCGGCGCACGATAGAAGCAAGGAGAAAACGGCGATAGAACGGCGCATGTGGAGAGCCTCGAAGATCGGGTTTCGTCTACAAGGCTATCGCATAAGGCTTTCCCCGCGCTAAAGCGCGCGGGGCTAACCAACACTGCGCCTACGGCGCGACTGAAGCCGTGCCCTTTCAAAACATCGACTTGATCAGAGGTTTCCTGAGCAAGAACCACTATAGCCCGAGAAATCCGCGTAATGCCTCGTCGACAGTCCTCATCGTGGCACCGTTAACTTTGCCAATCCGCCCTCCGAGCTTCAGGCGCGGCACGGCTGTTGCCTTGTCCACCATGATCTGAGAAGCTTTGCGCAGCCCTGTCTCCCGGCTTGCCGCAACCGACACCCGAAAGAGCGGAGCGTGGTGCAACTCGCTGGTCAGCGGCAGCACAATCACCGAAGGGTGCCTGTCGAATGCATCCGCCTGCACCACCAGCGCCGGGCGCGGCTTGCCGTAATCGCCGGAGACGGCCACGGTCACCAGATCGCCGCGTCTCATTGGCCGCCTTGTTCGAATTCGTTCAAGGGAGCGCTCACATCCTGAATCCAGCGCATCACATCGGCTTCATCCTCTGAGGCAGCGATCAGTTGGGACTGGCGGCGCGCCTCGGCCGCAAAACGGCGTTTGCGCGCAGCTTCCACATAGCCCCGCATCAGGGCACGCAAGACCTCGGCGGCAGGACGGTCTTCCGCCTCCACCTCGGCCACAAACTCCTGCTTGAGCGCGGCATCAATGCGCAGGTTCAATGTCGAATCTCTAGGACGGGCAATGGCGTCGGGCACGTTACGGCTCCTATATACAATACATAATTACACTATGTGCTTATATAAAGCAATTACATAATTTTGAATTGAATCGGGACCTGTGGAGATGAACAAGAGGCAAGCATTTCGCCATGCAGTACACCACGCCGGAGTGTGACCTTTGGCACAGGCGCAGTCTGACTGCGGGGAGAGAATGAAGCTGTAGGGCCTGGCAGGCCTCAACTGCGCGGGCCGGGAGAGAATACCGATGAGCGATCTTGCCCCTCTGGCAGAGTCCGTTGCGGTTGACCCGTTGGTCGGCCATCCCGCCGATTACCACGTCTTTCACAAGTTTCTGGAGCGCTGCAAGAATCTGCCGGCCATCTCCACGGCGGTCTGCTGGCCGATGTCGGACGTAGCGCTTAGAGGCACGGTGGAAGCGGCGGACGCGGGACTCATCAAGCCAACGCTGTTCGGCGACAAGGCTGAGATGAAGGCTCTGGCCGCAAAGATCGGCCTGGATATCTCCGCCTACCCCATTGTCGATGCGGATACAGAGAGCAAGGCAGCGGAGTTGAGCGTGGCCATGTGCCGCAGCGGCAATGCCCAGGCCATGATGAAGGGCAGTCTGCACACCGATGAGTTGATGAAGGTGGCCATGGCCCGCGACACGGGGTTGCGCACCAACCGCCGCATCAGCCATGTTTTTGTGATGGACACGCCGGCCTACCCGCGCACCCTGCTGATAACCGACGCGGCGATCAACATCGAGCCGGAGCTGGAGGACAAGATCCACATCGTGCAGAACGCCATCGACCTGGCGCATGCCCTGGGCATACCGGAGCCTAAGGTGGCGCTGCTGTCGGCCATCGAGACGGTGAACACCAAGATCAAGTCCACGCTGGACGCGGCAGCGCTGTGCAAGATGGCCGATCGCGGCCAGATCACGGGCGGCATCCTCGACGGGCCGCTGGCGTTTGATACGGCGGTTAGCGTCAAGGCGGCCACGATCAAGGGGCTGGTTTCGCCGGTCACCGGACAGGCCGACATCCTGGTGGTTCCAGACCTGGAGAGCGGCAATATGCTGGCCAAGCAACTGGAATACCTGGGGGGAGCGCAGTTGGCCGGCATCGTGCTTGGCGCGCGCGTGCCTGCCATTCTGACCAGCCGTGCGGATTCGGCGGAGACGCGGCTCACCAGTTGCGCGGTGGCGGTGCTGTTGCACTATGCCGAACATCCATTGGTCAAGGCATAGATTTTCATTCATGAACGGAATCTAATGGGCGCTATCTCCTGTGGGGAGTGGCGCCGGTTTTGCATAATGCCCGGTTTGGCGCCTAAGATGGTGTTCCTGAGTATATTTTCCAGCATCTTAAAGATATTGCAGGTAATTTCCGATAAAAGAGGTAGACAGAATGTAGGGGGAAACTGCGTGTTGAGGGATTCCGGGCAAACATCACCTGCCAGCTACGTTCGGCGCATGCCTTTCCCCTCAAGTAGCGCGTTTCCTGTCGATGAAGCGGGCGAACGCCTGGGCGAGGGAAGGCCGGTATGCTGAAACACGCTGAAGCCAATCTCGCGGCCCTGATTGAAAGCACGCAGGATCTGATCTGGTCGGTGGACCTCGATTATCGCTTGATTACATTCAATTCGGCATTGCGGCAAAACATCCTGCAATACTATGGCGTTCGTCTTGCGGAAGGGATGCGCTTTCACGAGGCGCTTCCACCGGAGAGGGCGGCGCTTTGGCCAGGTTACTATGCGCGTGTGCTTGCGGAAGGTCCGTTCCGAATCGAGTATTCCAGGATCGAAGGCGGCATCATGGAGTTGGCTTTCAATCCCATCGTCGTCGAAGGAGAAACTACGGGCATTTCGGTCTTCGGAAAGGAGATTACGGAGCAGAAAGCGGTCGAGGAGTCGCGCCGTTTTCTCGCCGAGGTGGTGGAGAGCTGCGAGGAAGCCATCATCACCAACGATCCGTCCGGCAAGATTCTCACCTGGAACCGCGGCGCTGAAGCTATTTACGGCTACAGCGCAGAGGAGGCGATAGGACAGCCCCTCTCCATGATCATTGCGCCAGAACTCAGAGAGCTTGCTGATCGACAATTCAAGGAGCTCCTGAACGGCGCGCCACTGCTCGAAACTCAGGGAGTGGCATTGCACAAGGATGGGAGCAGGGTTCACATTTCCGTGACCACCTGGCCCATGCGGAGTTCCGCCGGCGAAGTGACGGCCATCAGCACCATCGTTCACGACATTTCTGTCCACCATGAGGCGGAAAAGAATCGGACCTTGCTGGCTTCGGTGGTTAAATCCTCCGGCGACCTGATTAACACCATCAATCTGGCTGGAACCATCACCAGTTGGAATTCAGGCGCGGAGCGGATGACCGGTTACACGAGCGAGGAAATACTGGGAAAGAACGTGGCGATTCTTGTTCCTCCCGGCCACGAGGGAGAAGTGCGGCAGAATCTGGAAACCATCCAGGGCGGGTCTTCCATCGACTCTGTCGATTCGGTTTTCAGGCGCAAGGATGGAAGCGGGATAGATGTTTCGCTAACCCTGTCCCCGATCCGGAATTCGGATGGGGAGGTGGTTGGCGCCGCGGCCATCGCCCGCGACATCAGCCTGCGCAAGCAGATTGAGATGCAACTGCGCGACAGCCTGGATACTCTGAAGGAATCGCAGGAGATTGGAGGGCTGGGCAGCTACGTTCTGGATATCGGAACGGGCGAGTGGACAAGTTCGGATGTTCTGGATGAAGTCTTCGGAATCGGCAAAGAATACGAACATACAGTGGCGGGATGGATGGCCTTGATCCATCCCGACGATCGCGCCATGATGGCAGCCTATTTCGCGGAAGAAGTTGCCGGAAAGGGAGTGAATTTCGACAAAGAATACCGCATTGTTCGCCATGAAGATCAGGCTGTGCGCTGGGTTCATGGGCTGGGCAGGCTGGAGTTCGATGGCAGGGGCCAGGCGGTGAAGATGCGCGGCGTGATTAAAGACATTACGGAGCGCAAGCAGGCGGAGATGCAACTGCGCGACAGCGAGGAGCGCTACCGCGCAACCTTCGAGCAGGCCGCGGTGGGCATTGTCCACGCCTCGCTTGAAGGCCGGTACCTGCGTTGCAACGCGCGCTTCGCGGAGATCATCGGCTACCCGCAAGAGGAGGTTCCCGGCCTTAGCTATCAGCAGATCACGGTCCCTGAGGACCAGGAACTCAGCCTCGAGATGCATCGGCAATTGCTGGAAGGAGCAGCGGAGATCCCCAGCGCGGAGAAGCGCTATTTTCGCAAGGACGGCAGCCTGATCTGGGTCCGGGTAACGTTTTCTTCGCAACGCGATGGCAAAGGCCGCATTCTCTACGTCATTGCCATCGTCGAGGAGATTCAGGCTCGCAAGGAGGCCGAGGAGCGTCTGGAGGCGATTCAGGAAACACTGCGGGCCAGCGAAGAGCGCTATCGCGCCACTTTCGAGCAAGCCGCTGTGGGCATTGTTCTCACCTCGTTTGATGGAATGATTCTGCGCTGCAACGCACGCTTCGCTGCAATTGTCGGCTACCCTCTGGAGGAAATCCCCGGCCTCTCTGTCAGTCAGATCACGGTGCCGGAGGATAGGGCTGCAAGTGTGGAGGTGATACAACAAGCCGCGAGCGGCGCCTGCGCTAAAGCACTCGAGAAGCGTTATATCCGCAAGGACGGAAGCCTGTTCTGGGCAAAGACGACTGTCTCGATGCAACGCGACGGCCAGGGACGGCCGCTTCACATCATCGCTTTCATCGAAGACATCAACGAGCGCAAGCAGGCCGAGATGCTGCTGCGGGAGAGCGAGGAGCGCTACCGCACCGCCTTCCAGACCAGCATCGACGCCATCAATATAAACCGGCTCGAAGATGGGAGGTTTATCGACTGCAATCAGGCATTCCTGGACATGGAGGGATATGTACGCGATGAAGTGATTGGGAAAACTTCGCTTGAACTGAAGGTCTGGGCGGATGCCCGCGACCGGCGGGCCATGGTGGAAATGTTGCGCCGGGACTCGAGATGCCACGGTTTGGAGGTCCAGTTCAGAAAGAAGAACGGAGAGGTTTTCTGGGGGGAGTTGTCGGCCTCGCTGATGGAGATCGACGGAGTAGCCTGCATTCTATCCATTACGCGGGATCTCACCTCGGCCAAGGCAGCGGAGAGCACCATCCGGAGCCTGGCTTTCTTCGATCCGTTGACCGGACTGCCCAACCGCCGTCATCTGATGGAGAGGTTGCGCCAGCCTCTGGACTCGGGCGGCCGAAACGTGCGTTCGCAAGCGCTGCTGTTGGTGGATCTGGATCACTTCAAGACTCTGAACGACACGCTCGGACATCAGACCGGCGATCTTATGCTTCAGGAAGCCGCGCGGCGCATCGTAGCCTGCACCCACGAAGACGACACCGTGTGCCGTCTGGGCGGCGATGAGTTTGTGGTGCTGCTGGAAGCGCGGGGCAGAGTTGCCGAGGAAGCCGCGGCCAAGGCCAAGGCCGTGGGCGAAAAAATACTGGCTGCGATAGACCAGCCCTGCCTGCTTGGGGATCATGAATGCCTCACCACGGCCAGTATCGGAATCGCCGTCTTCGGGGATGGGCAAGACAGCACGAATGGGATTCTGCAACAGGCTGAAATAGCGCTTTATCAGGCCAAGTCCGCGGGCCGCAACACTTTGCGCTTTTTCTCCCCCGCCTTGCAGGCCGCGGTCAGCGCCCGCGCCACGCTGGAGGAGGATCTACGCCAGGGGATCAAGGCAAAACAATTTGTGCTCTACTATCAGCCTCAGGTGGAGCGGGGCCGCATGACGGGCGCCGAGGCGCTGATCCGCTGGGAGCACCCCAGGCGCGGCATGGTTATGCCCAACGATTTCATTCCCCTGGCCGAGGAATCGAGGCTGATTCTGCCGCTGGGAGATTGGGTACTGGAAGCCGCCTGCGCGCAGATTGCGTTGTGGGCAGGCCATAAGGAGACAGCCCATCTATCGGTGGCAGTGAATATCAGCGCGCTGCAGTTCCGCCAGCCAGAGTTTGTCGAGCATGTACTGGCCACCCTCAGCCGCACGGGGGCCAACGTGGATAACCTCCGGCTGGAACTCACCGAGAGCATGTTGGTAGAAAATTTCGAGGACATCATCATCAAGATGAACGAACTCAGGTCGCATGGGGTGAGATTCTCGCTGGATGACTTTGGCACCGGTTATTCGTCCTTGACCTACCTCAAACGCCTGCCCCTGGACCGCTTGAAGATCGATCGCTCGTTCGTGCACGACATGATGGTGGATGCCACCAGCGGAGCCATTGCGCAAACCATTCTTTCGCTGGGCCGTGCCATGGGCATATCGGTCATCGCCGAGGGCGTGGAAACGGAGGAACAGCGGGGCTATCTGGCAGCTCTTGGCTGCCACTCCTTCCAGGGATACCTGTTCAGCCGCCCGCTGCCGCTGGCGAAGTTCGAAGCCTTTCTGCGGGGCTTCGCGGAAAATGGCAGCCCGGGTTGAGCCGGTTGCGCCTGGGTGTCCTGTATATTCGAGAGTGTTCTTTACACCTGAACCGGCAAGCTTGAGCCAGGCAGGATATCCACTCTATACCAACAGGCAAAATGCACTAAATGAACAGACAGAAAGCAACGAGGCCTCGCATCTTGCGAGGCCGCGATTGCCGTGATGCGCAACGTTGCTAGTTCAGCGTTAGCTCCGCATTGAGCGGAGTGTTTTCGCTGGAGTCGCCGACGCGGATGATAAATTTGCCGGGATCGATGGTCCACTTGCGGACCGTCGCGTCCCAATAGCTGAAGGCTCGGGCATCGAGGTTGATGGTCACATGCTTTGTTTCGCCGGGAGCGAGGCGCACTTTCTCAAAGCCCTTCAGCTCGCGCTCTGGACGCTTGACCGTCGAGGAGGGATCGGAGACGTAGAGCTGCGCAACTTCCGCGCCAGCGACACTGCCGGTGTTGGTCACGTCGAAGCTGACTGGGATGGTCGAGCCTGAGGCAGCCGTCGCCGGCGCTTGCAAGTTGGCGAAGTTGAAGGTGGTGTAGCTCAACCCGAAGCCGAAGGGGAAGAGCGGATGCTTGCCGGTGGTGGTCCAATAGCGGTAACCCACCATCAGGCCGTCATCGTACTTCACGTGGACAATGACGTAATCCACCGGCGGGCGACCCTCTTCGACCACGTGCAGCGAGGTGTCAGCGCCTTTGATGGGATAGTAGTAGGCATAGGAAGGATTCTCCTCCCAACTGCGATCGAAGCTGACCGGTAGCTTGCCCTCGGGATTGTGCTTGCCGAAGAGCACTTCGGCGACGGCCGAGCCGCCCTCCTGGCCGGGAAAGTATGTGTGCAGCAGCGCGGGAACCTTGCTGAGCCAGCTCCGGGTATCCATAGAACCGCCACCTGTCAGGGTGACGATGCTGCGCGGATTGATCGCGGCGATGGTCTCGATCAGCGCGTCCTGTCCCCAGGGCAGCGCGAAGGTGCGGTCATGACCCTCGCCCTCGGTCTGCGGATTGAAGCCGACGGCGACAACAACGACATCGGCCTTGGCGGCCATCTCACGTGCCTCGGCGGAGATCAGCTCGGGCAGATAGATAATGCCCAGGCCAAAGCGGGGCGTATCGCCGCGAGGCTGGAGCTCGGCGACCACTGTGGCGGTCTCTCCGGCAGCCAGCTCAACGGTGTCCGACTTGGGAACCTGGCCTTCGGCGCGTTCCTGGTGGAGCAGCTCTTTGCCGTTCACCAGCACCTTGAATCCATTTCCGCCCCAGCCCGACGCGCCGGCCAGGACCATATATTTGCCGGCCTTCTCCGCCTTGTAATGAGCGGTGTAACGGATGCCGTGCGGCGATGGGGCCTCAGGCTCCCATCCGTTCTCGCGCCAGCCGGTGATGCCTCGTACGGTGCTGCTCTTCGGCGTTCCGGTGAAGTCCTGGTTGGGATAATCATCGACATTGACGGCGCCCTCCCAGCGGGTTCTGTGAAATATTTCGTTCTCATCGGGCAGGCCGCGGGCGTAAAGCACATGCACATCGGGGCCGGCGATGTTGGCGATGCCGGTGAGGATGCTGACTGGCTCAAAAGCTGTGGCCTCGGAGGAGCCACCGCCGCCGACAATCGCCGGCCAAGCGTCAGGGCCGATGACGGCGATGGTCTTGATTTTGTTCGCGTCGAGCGGCAGCAGGTGGCTGTCGTTCTTCAGCAAGGTCAGGCTCTCTCGCGCGCCGTCGAGGGCGATGGCGCGATCGGCCACTGAGTAAGTCGAGTCGGTTGGATCAAATTGCGGACGGTCAAGGAAGCCGTAGCGCAGCTCGGTTCTCAGCAGCCGCAGCACCTTGTCGTCGATGGTGGATTCCTTCACCGTACCGTCTTTGACCGCGGCCAGCAGGACTTTGGCGGTCATGAAGCGCGCGTTGGGCATCTCCAGGTCCAGGCCGTTGTTGGCCGCCGCCACGCCGTCATAGGTGGAGTCCCAATCCGACATGAGAATACTTTGGAAGCCCCAATCGCCCTTAAGCACCTTCAAATTCAGGAACTCGTTCTGGGTGGCGTGGACGCCGTTGACCAGGTTATAGGAGTTCATCACCGCGTCCACATGGGCTTGGGTGACGGCGGCCTCGAAGGCCGGCAGATAAATCTCGCGCATGGTCCGCTCGTCGATATCCACGCTCGCGTTGTGCCGGTTGTACTCCTGATTATTCAGCGCGTAATGCTTGACGGTGGCGATGACGCCCTGGGACTGGACGCCCTCAATAAACGGAACGACTATGGCGGCGTTCAAGAAAGGATCTTCGGAGAGATATTCGAAATTGCGGCCGGCCAGGGGCGAACGCGCGATGTTGACGCCGGGGCCGAGCAGGAAATTGACGCCGCGAGCGCGGGCATCCTTGCCCAGGCCCTCGCCCAGTCTGCGGGCGAAGTCCTTATCCCAGGTTGCGGCCAGCGCCACGCCGCCGGCGTAGGCGGTAGTCGGTCCCCAGGTGCGCACACCCACGGAAGCGTCGGACATTTTGAAGCGGGGCAGATCGATGGCCGGGACAGCCTGCGTGAACATGCCGTCGACGCCGCCCAGCAGCACGATCTTCTGCTCCAGCGTGAGTTTGGCCAGCAGGGCGTGGGCTTTGGCTTCGATGGCGGGTGAGTCCGGCACGGGCGCTTGTGCGGCGGCGATCAGTCCGCAGCAGAGGAACATGGTGAGAAAGAGTGTAATTTTCAGGAAGAAAGTTGGTTGCGAGGAGTAATTCTGTGTGTTTTTCATAACGCAAGAAGCCTATCGTATTTGCCTTGTGGATGTATACCCTTTCGCAGTCGTGATGATGTATTAGTCATCGAATTGACTTTGGCTTGTTGCGCATCGCCGGCAGATTCAAATATCGGAAAAACTTCCATCAGGATGCGTTTTTTGCCGGGGGAGATTTACTGTTCTCGCACCGTCAATATGGCCTCTGAGTTTCTGTCATTCCGGGCCATGTGTCTGTCCTGAATGGAGCGGCGGGCAGGCCGGCTCCATTGAACAGGGTCGCTGCCGGGTTGGATTGCCAGGCATAACGAACTTCTTTGGGCTTCGGCACTGCGGGGGAGGAGACAATAATTGTTTTGCCCTTGATGTATGCGTCGGCCCAATGCCACTTGCGGTCCTCCCCGGCGATGGCAAACTCTTCCAGCTTGTTTCCCTTCACCACCAGGCCGCCGTCGGCATGCGTAAAGTGCAAGCGGATCGCGCCTGGACGCCGGTCGACAGATTTCAGAGTCGGGCCCGAATAAACGACCTTCTCGCCGTAGTAGTTTGCCAAGGCGCAGAGGGCGAGGCGCTCGCCGACTGGCTGTTTGTCCTGCGAATGAATGTTGTCAGCGTCGCCTGTGTCGATGGTGACAGCCAGGCAGGAGTGGGGAATGCTGGCAGCCACAACTGCCTGCGACTCGCGCGTTTCGGCCCATTCGTCGCCCACGACCGGCGTGGGGCTGCGATGCTTGAAGGCCGGCAGGCTGACGATGTAGAAGGGGAAATCGCCCTGGGCGAAGAGCTTGCGCCAATCGGCGATCATGGCGGGGAGAATCCTGCGGTACTGGTAGCCGCGCGGCGAGTTCTGCTCGCCCTGGTACCAGATTGCGCCAGCGATGGAGAGCGGCGCGATGGGCTTCAACATTCCTTCGTATAGAACCGTCGGCATGACGGGCCAGTTCTCGTAGGCGATGGGCAGCGGATGCGGCGGACGAGCATCCACGCTGAGTTGGCCCTTCCAGTTGCCGGACAGCGGAATGATCGACTTGTCGCCCAGCATGAGATGTAGATCTTCAGGCTTGCCCAGGAATCCGCCATCTGGCTTGGTCTTCAGGACGCGAATCGCCACGACGTTTCGTCCGGGCTTGAGCACGCCCTCGGGAAGGAAATAAACGCGCGGATTCTCGACCCATGAGCTGGCGCCGGCGAATGTGCCGTTCACATACGCAGTGTCCATGCGTTCAATCGAGCCCAGGAACAGCAGCGCGCGACCGGCCGGAAGCGGGTCAGGAAGGATAATTTCCTTCCGAAACCAAGCCAGGGCGGCCGTCTCGGGCACGCCCAGCTCGGCAAATCCTCCGGGAAGGCTGACAGATTTCCAGCTTGAATCGTCGAAATCAGGGGAGGCCCATTTGCCTTTGAGACCAGTGTCGTACTGGTCGTACCAGTGCAGCACGTAGTTGCCGTATTCGGGCACGCCTTCAGCCGTCAGCCGCTCGAGCTCCGCCAGCGGAACGTCAAAATCGTGAAGAGGACGCAGAGCTTCGGCGCTTGTCCACGACTCCGCGGGCGTTCCGCCCATGGCGTCGACAACTAAGCCGATGGGAACATGGAGCTCACTCTGGACCTTGCGCGCAAAGTAGTACCCGACAGCGGAAACCCAGTCGGCCGTCTGGGGCGAGACAACGCTCCACTTGCCCTCGATCGAATCCGTGGGGTGATACGCGGGATGTCCCATAACGGTGAAGAAGCGAATCTGCGGGTAGTTAGCCGCCTTCACTTCGTTTGCGCCATTGCGCGTAAAGCGGAGCGGCAGGCCCATGTTCGACTGGCCGCCGCAGAGCCAAACGTCGCCGACCAGCACGTTATGCAACTCCACAGTTTCGCGGCCTGTGATCCTGATGGTGTACGGGCCGCCCGCGGGAGGCGGCTGAATCGTCACCTGCCAGCGGCGGTCGGGGCCAGCCACGCCGGATGCCGACGCGTCTCCAATCTCGACCTTGACCTTGTCGCCGGGTTCAGACCAGCCCCATATGGTATTGGCCTTGCCGCGCTGCAAGACCATGTTGTCCGCGAAGATCGGGCTGATAAAGGGTAGCGGCTTGGGAGCCTGAGCCGCGGCGGAAGGCGCAACCGAAGGCGTTGGCTGAGCTGGCGCAATGCCCAGAGGCGCAACGAGCAAAAAAGATGCCGCAATCCAGGCGAGTTTCAATCTGGAGATCATGCGTTCAAGCCTCTAATCGGAAGACGCGGTTACAGTATAAAAGACGCGGGCTTGGAGACACTCCTCCAAGCCCGCGTCATTACCACATTATCTTAAATCTTATTGGAAGAGTCTCGTCGCAAAGTCCTTCAGATCGCGACGCCACGTCTGCCACTCGTGCGCGGTACCCGGGGATTCGTAGAAGACGTGCTTGATCTTCGCATCATCCAGCGAGGTGTGCAGTTTGACAATGCCGGCGTGCATCATGGCAGGCTCCTCGGTACCGACGCCAATCCATAGCAGGTGGACTTTTTTTGCAAAGGCATCCGGATCGGCCATCGCGCCGTTGAAGGCTGTCTTCAGGTCGAAGTTCTGACCGCCGCGCATCATCGCCATCCCGCCCGCTCCGCTGAAACCGCCAATGTAAGAGAAGAGATCGAGATGGTCGAAGGTGACCTGGAAGGTTTGCATGCCTCCCATCGACAGACCGGCCATGGCGCGATGATCGCGATCCGCCAGCGTACGGAAATGAGAATCGATGTATGGGATCAGCGCCTGCGTCATGTCGTCTTCAAAGGCCTGCGCCATCTCCTGCATCGCCTTCATCATCTCCGGCGAGCCGAAGGGTTTCCCGGTCAGGTCGGGATCGGTGTGGCCGGCACGCCGCGCGTAGCCGTAGGCCATGACGACGATCATGGGCTTCGAGCTCTTGCTTGCGATCAGGTTGTCGAGGATGAAGTTGGCATGGGCCTGCCTAATCCAGCCGGTCTCATCTTCGCCTCCGCCGTGCTGCAGATAAAGCACCGGATAGCGCGTCTTCGTCTGCGTGTCGTACTCCGGCGGCGTATAGACAAGGGCATGGCGCCAGCTTCCGGTAACGTTGGAGAAGTACCAGACCTCGCGGACTGCGCCGTGCGGCACATCCTGCGGCAGATAGTAAGTTGCGCCCGGCTCGGGAATCTCGATGCCGCTCGCGTCCTTGCCGCCGCCGAAATACGAATGGCTTCCGGGATCGCTGAATTCCGCGTCATCAATCGTCAGAGTGTAGTAGTGGAAGCCTGGCACCATCGGCGCGGAGGTCGCGGTCCAGAATCCATCGGGCTGCTTCACCATCTCCAGCTTTGGCTGGCTCCAGAAATTCACCACAACCTTGGTGGCGGACGGGGCCTTCACCCTGAATTCGGCTCGGCCACTGGAGTCGACACGGGGATACGCCGCACCCCACACATTGGTGGACGCGGGCTCGAAGCCGCCGGGGTTCTGTGCACAGCAGTAGCTCGACAGCATGAGTATTGCGATTCCAATTCTCTTCATCAGATCCTCTCCATAGCGAATCCCATCCCTTGAAGGCCCGCAGCCAGGGAGATGGCCCGCGGACCTGATCCCATCGGGATCGAATGTGTTGCCTGGGAATTGCTTTCCGACTGGGCAAGTTCATGCCGTAGGAGCTACATTTCCCGGACAATAGCATAGTACTCGACCGAGATTCTGGAAGGATAATCGCTTTAATTCATCGAGTACATCGATTTATTCGATGTATCCTCAAATCATGGAAACGTCGCTCGATGCCTGGGAGATTCTTCAGGCTGTGGTGCAGTTGGGAGGGTTTGCGCCTGCCGCCAAAAAGCTCAATCGCTCCCAATCGACAATCAGTTATGCCATCGGACGCCTTCAGGAGCAGTTGGGGGTCAGGTTGTTTGAGATTCATGGAAGGAAAGCGCTGCTGACCGAGGTGGGAAGGGCGCTTCTGGCTGATGCGGAACCCCATTTAGCCGGATTTCATCAACTCGAAGAGCACGCCCGGTTGATGGCGTCTGGGGGCGCTTCGGAGGTCCGGCTTTCGGTGGACAGCATCTTTCCCGACGACCGCCTGTTTGCTGCCCTGGCGAGTTTCTCGCGCAGTTATCCGCATGTAAGGCCGAAGCTTCGCCAAGGCACGTTTCTCTCGGCGGACGCGGAATTTTCTATCCACAACGCTCAACTCTGCGTGACCGGCTTGATGTCGCGCGAGCTTTACGTCAAGCCGATACTGGTGATCGGCATGATTGCCGTTGTGCGTTGCGATCATCCTCTGCTTTTGATCCGGCGCAGGCTCTCGCGCTCCGATCTGATGCAGCATATGCTGGTAACCATCGAAAGCGCGGCATCCATGAACTTGATTCACCAGCCGCGGCTTCCCGCGCAGCGCCTGCTACCAGTTGGCAACATCGAATCGGCGATAGCGGCGGTTCGCAGCGGGCTGTGTTTCGGCTGGCTGCCCAAGTACCGCATTCAGACAGAGCTCGACCAGGGAGATTTCGTAGCCCTTCCTCTGCCTGCCAGCGAGTCCCGGGAGGTCCGGCTGAACCTCGTTTGCAGGGAGTTGAGCGCAAGCAACTCCGAGGTCAACGCCCTGGCTGATTTGCTGGGGATGAGCCGTGAACCGGAAATGATTTGAGCAGCGTGCGAGCATCGCCGATTCCAGAGCGATTCCGGCGCGGGCGAAATTGCATCGACAAAGTCGATCTGAATCAAGCGATTTAATTGACTTGTTCGCAAACTGAGACGTTCTGTATAGTCCATGTCTTAGAGAACGTTATCGCGAATCTACCGACTGGTCCTGTGGCTGTCAGCCATCAGGATTCACGGGATCCTCTGTAATCGCTCCGCATTATTCATTCTGGGAGTCGTCATGAAGTTCAGCTTTATTCGTTTCACCTTTCGCATCTCTCTGCTGCTGCTGGTTTTCACCGCGTCCATGATGGCCGCACAGACTGCTCACTTGTCCATCGACGCATCCAAGAGTGGAGCGAAGATCGACCGCAACATCTTCGGCCAGTTCGCGGAGAATCTGGGACATGGCCTTTACGAGGGCATCTGGGTTGGCCCGGATTCCCCGATTCCAAACACGCGCGGGATCCGTAAGGATGTTGTGACAGCCCTTCGAGAGCTGAAGGTGCCCGATGTTCGATGGCCGGGCGGCTGCTTTGCCGACGAATACCATTGGCGCAAAGGAATCGGCCCAGCAGGGCAGCGGCCGGCCACGCTCAACTCCACCTGGGGCGGCGTGGTCGACTCCAACAGTTTTGGCACCGACGAATTCATGGATTTCATCCAGCAGATCGGCAGCCAGGCCTACGTCTCGGTCAACGTCGGAAGCGGGACTCCGCAGGAAGCAGCCGAGTGGCTGGAGTACATGACCGCCGCTGCTCCCACGGCGCTTGAGAAAGAACGTGCCGCCAACGGCCATCCCGACGCCTATAAGGTTGGCATGATGGGCATCGGTAACGAGAGTTGGAGTTGCGGCGGCGATATGACGGTGGATTATTACCTGGCCCAGCTCAAGATCTACAGCCACTTCGTCAGAAATATGAATCCGGCCCAGCAGGACAAGCAGCAGATGCTCAAGATCGCCGTCGGCCCCGGGTTTCCCGAGACCGAGTGGACAGAAGCCGTGATGAAGGCCTGGAAACAGCACGACTGGAGCTGGAACTTCGACGGACTTTCTGTGCATTGGTATACGATTCCCAACGGATGGCCGCCCTCGACGCCTTCGACCGGATTTGGCGTCGAGGATTACGGCAAGACGTTGAAGTCCACATTGTTCATGGAGGAGTTCCTGCATAAGCAGGAGGAGGTCATGGACAGATACGATCCCGAGAAGAAGATTGCGCTGGTGGTGGACGAGTGGGGCGGATGGCACGCGCCGCTGCCCGGCACCAACGAGCATTTTCTTGTCCAGCAAAACAGCCTGCGAGACGCAATTCTGGCGTCGCTGAACCTGAACATCTTCGCGCGCCACGCGGACCGCGTGCGCATGGCCAACATCGCCCAGATGATCAACGTGCTGCAGTCGATGGTCCTGACCGACAAGGAGAAGATGGTTCTCACTCCCACCTACTACATTTACAAGATGTATGTGCCCTTCCAGGATGCGACGTTTGTTCCGGTCGATTTCGATCCCGGCTCTTACCACCGGAATGGCATCACGTTGCCGCGCGTGGATGCTTTAGCCGCCAAGGACGCTTCGGGCAAGCTGTGGATTGAAATCACAAACCTCGATCCTGAAAAGCCGGTTGACATCGATGTGGACATCACCGGCATGATCATCAAGTCGGCGAAGGGAGAAACGCTGACCGCGCCTGCCGTTGACAGCATCAACACATTCACAGCGCCCAACACTGTTGTGCCGAAACCCATTTCCGCAAGCGTGAAAGATGGCAGGCTGACATTGACGGTTGAACCAAAGTCGGTGACGGTCATCTCGCTGGAGCCATAACAACAGATCGCATGCCGCATCCGCGGCGGGAGATATCGAACCATGCAATCGGCTATCAAAACATCCACGTTGAAGGGGCCGGCAGTGTTGCTGGCTGCGCTTTTTCTCACGCTCGTGTCTGCGGCGCAGACGCCCACGGTGAATGTCGCAATCGACGCATCGAAGACCGGCGCACCGATCTCGAAGTACGTCTACGGGCAGTTCCTGGAGCACGGCGGCGATATCGTGAATACGGGCGTATGGGCTGAACTGATGGCGGATCGCAAGTTCTTTTATCCGGTAGCGTCAAGCGCGCCCCAACCTCCGCAGGTATTGGGCAACGCGGCGGGCAATCCCCGCTTTCGCCGTCCGATCACACGGTGGTGGGCGCCGATTGGCGGAGACGGCGTGGTTACGATGGACACCAAGAATCCATATACCGGCGATCACACTCCTCTGGTAAAGCTCGACGCCAAGGCGCCGCATGGAATCGGAGAGTCGGGAGTTGTGGTGCGGAACGGTAAAACGTACACCGGCCGCATCGTGCTGGCCGGCACACCTGGGAGTGTGGTCAAGGTCGCGTTGATCTGGGGTAAGGAGGCAGGCGACCGCCAGACTGTGACGGTCCACATTCTGGGGACTTCCTATAGCAAGATCCCGCTTAAGTTCGAGGCCAAGGCCGATAACGACGATGCGCGCATGGAGATCACGGGAACAGGGACAGGGTCGTTTCATGTGGGCACGGTCTCGCTGATGCCTGCCGACAACGTTGAGGGCTTTCGCAAAGAGATCGTTGCCGCGCTCAAGCAGTTGCGCTTCGGCGTTCTACGCTTCCCGGGCGGCAACTTTGTCTCCGCGTACGAGTGGCGCTATGGTGTCGGCGACATCGACAAACGTCCGCCGATCTTTGACCCGGTTTGGCATGCCGTGCAGCCCAATGACGTGGGCACCGACGAGTTCCTCACGCTCTGCCGCCTGCTTGGCGTCGATCCATACATCACGGTGAATGCCGGCTTTGGCGATGCCTGGTCTGCCCGCGAGCTCGTCGAGTACACCAACGGCGCCGTTACTACGCCGATGGGGAAATGGCGCGCCGCAAATGGGCATGCAAAGCCGTACAACGTAAAGTTGTGGGGCGTCGGCAACGAGCCTTGGGGCGATTATCAGATGGGCGCAATCTCTCCCGAGCAGTTCGCGCTCAAGCATAATCTCTTCGCCAAGGCTATGAAGCAGGTGGATCCGACGATCAAACTGATCGCGGGCGGCGCCATGCCCGACGTGATGGAGGGCGCCGATCAGTCCAAGCGCATCGGCGGCAAGTACGTTCCCGACTACCTGACTCCGGCGGACTGGAGCGGCTATATGCTGGCGCATGACTTGGACAACATCGACATGCTCAGCGAGCACTACTACGCGTCCGGCACGGAGCACACGGATATGAAGCTCGGCAAAAAGATGCCGATCAACCCGCCGCTATCACTGATTGAGTGGATGCGCGCACCGGCCGTTCAGGTCCGCGCGAAATATGAGCATTACCAAAAATACCTGGAACTGATCCCGAGCCTGCGGACGAAGCCGGTCCCGATTGCCATCGACGAATGGGCGTACTTCGGCGGCGGGCCCGGCTCCTACAAGACGGTCCCGGCCTACGCCTGGGCCTTCCACGAGATGTTCCGCCACTCGGATATCTTCCAAATGGGCTGCTTCACCTTTGCGACGGCGATGATGAGCTCGAATCGCACCGAAGCAATCCTGAATCCGACGGGAATGCTCTTTAAGATGTATCGCGATCATTTCGGCGTCATTCCGGTGGAGGTAACAGGCGACTCGCCACAACCCAAGCCCGTCTTTCCGGTTGGCGGCGACCAGCCCGCGGTCAATCCCGGCAGCGACACCTATCCGCTGGATGTTGTGGCCGCGTTCAGCGAGGACAAAAAGACGCTCACCATCGCCGTGCTGAATCCATCCGACGCCAAGCAGAGCATGAAGCTCGCCATCAACGGGGTGAAGCTGGCAGACAAGGGAACGCTCTGGCAGATGGCGCCCTCAAAAGTGGATGCGGTTGTTGCGGTCGGCAAGACGCCGGAGGTTGCCGTGGAGGAGCATGCGCTCGGAGCGATTCCGGATACGATCGAGGCGCCTCCCTTCAGCGTCAGCATCTATTCGTATGCGCTGCAATAGCTTGCCCTGCATCATGGATGCAGGTGCGCCGCGGATGCCGTTTGCGTGTGTATTCTGAAGCGCATTCAGGGAAGAGACATGAAAGGAAATCGAAGATGAGAACGGTTTTGCTGGCAATCGTCATCGCGACAGCGCCGCTGATGAGTATGGCTCAGAGCGCCACTGCGAAGGTTGAGCATGGCGCCTTGCACGGCACAAAGGAAGCTGGACTTACGGTCTACCGAGGTATTCCCTTTGCCGCGCCGCCCGTGGGCGAGCTGCGCTGGCGCGCTCCGCAGCCGGCGGCCAAGTGGGAGGGGGTGCGCCTCGCGGAAAAGTTTGCGCCGCAGTGCGTGCAAGGCAGCTTTGGACCCGGCCCATCTGCGGCGATGAGCGAGGACTGCCTCTATCTGAATGTCTGGACGCCGGCGAAGTCTGCTTCCGCGCGCATTCCGGTGCTTGTCTGGATCTACGGCGGCGGCTTCAACGGCGGCGCAACGTCGATTCCAGATAATAGCGGCGAGGTTTTGGCGAAGAAGGGCGTGGTGCTGGTCAGCATCGCGTATCGCGTGGGAGCGCTCGGCTTTTTGGCACATCCGGAACTGAGCGCGGAGTCGCCCGAGCACGTCTCGGGCAACTACGGCCTGCTCGACATGATCGCTGCGCTGCAGTGGATCAAGAAAAACATTGGCGCCTTCGGCGGCGACCCCAACAAGGTCACCATCTTTGGCGAGTCGGCTGGAGGCATTGCCGTGAGTCAGCTTTGCGTGTCGCCGCTGGCGAAGGGCCTCTTTGTGGGCGCAGTCTCCGAGAGTGGCGGCTCATTCGGTCCCCCGCGTCCCGCCGGTGGGCCGGGCGAGAACATGCGGCCTCTTGCCATCGCGGAAAAAGATGGGCTGGCCTTCCAGGTCAACGCCGGAGCCGCATCGCTCGCCGAGCTTCGCAAGATGCCTGCGGAAAAGCTGCTGGCCGCCACGCGCGGCCTGGCCTGGCCGAATATCGACGGCTGGGTGATTCCCGGCGATCAGTACTCGCTTTACAACGCCGGCAAATTCAACGACATTCCAGTCCTCATCGGATACAACTCGGATGAGGGCGCGAGCTTTTCCCATGACCGCATGCCGAAGGACTATATCGACGGCACGCGCAAGCGCTACGGCGCCTTTGCAGACAGCCTGCTCAGGGCATATCCGGCCGGCGACAAGAGTGTGCCCAAGACGGCGCGCGATCTGGCCAGAGACGCGGCCTTCGGATGGCACACCTGGATTTGGGCTCGGCTACAGTCCCAGCGGGGCAAGTCAAAGGTCTTCTATTATTATTTCGATCAGCATCCTGATTTTCCCGCTGGCTCAGAGCATGAAGGCTTTGGCGCATGGCACGGCAGAGAGGTTCCGTATGTGTTCGGCCATTTGAACGACCTGCAGAACGAAGTTCCCAGCGCGACGGATCATGTGATCTCCGACGCCATGGCGACCTACTGGACCAACTTTGCCAAATACGGCGATCCGAACGGCAAGGGAATGCCCAAGTGGCCGGCCTTCAGCGACGCTCATCCCGAACTGATGTACTTTGCCGGAACGCCGCACACGGGAGCTGTCCCAAACGAGGAGGGGCTCAAAGCTCTGGATGCGTATTTCGCCTGGCGCCGCTCGCCGGAGGGCGTGCGCACCTCGGCAGTTGAGGATGCCAAGCCCGCTGCGACGAATGTGATGGGCGCGCAGTATCCGCGCGTTCTGCGGGACCATAACGTGGCCTTCCAGTTCAAGGCTCCCACGGCTCAGTCGGTGGATGTGGACATCACCGGAAAGAAGTTCCCCATGACGCGCGGCAACGACGGCATGTGGAGCGTGACCACGCCTCCGCTGGTCGTAGGATTCCACTATTACGCTCTCGACGTGAATGGGGTCCGCATAAACGATCCGGGCAGCCATACGTTTTTCGGCATGGGGATGGACGCGAGCGGCATCGATATTCCCGAGGACGGCGTAAACTACTATCTGGCCAGGGATGTGCAGCACGGTGATGTGCGCATCCGCATCTACCATTCGAAGATCACCGGCCAGTTGCGGCGCTGCTTCGTCTATACTCCGCCGGAGTATGATGCCAATTCGAGCGCGCGCTATCCGGTGCTCTACCTGCAGCACGGCATGGGCGAGGATGAAACCGGATGGATCTTCCAGGGACACGCCAACCTGATTCTGGATAACCTGATCGCGGAGAAGAAGGCCGTGCCCATGATTATCGTGATGGACAACGGGTACGCATCCGTGCCCGCCGGGCCGTTTGGGCCGCCCGCTTCAGGGCGCTCAGGAGATATCGGCGCCTTCGAGGATGTGATGATCAAGGAAGTCATTCCCATGATCGACTCGACCTTCCGGACGATTCCCGACCGCGAGCACCGGGCGATGGCCGGCCTTTCGATGGGAGCCAACCAGGCATTGCACCTGGCGACGGGCCATCTGGACACCTTCGCCTACATGGCCGGATTCAGCGGTACGATGAACGGCCTGAGCGGCGATCCGCTCGATCCCGCGACAGCTTTCAACGGCATCTTCAAGGACGGAGCGGCCTTCAACGAAAAGGTGAAGCTGCTCTGGCTCGGTATGGGCACCGAGGAACCCGATTTCTTCCACAAATCCATCGGCACCTTCCGCACCATGCTCGACAAGGCGGGCGTCAAATATGTCTACTTCTCTTCGCCCGGCACGGCGCATGAGTGGCTGACGTGGCGGCGCGATCTGAACGACTTCGCGCCGAGGCTTTTCCAATAAGCGATCTCGGGTCCGGCAAAGAAAACCCGCGCAATAACAACCAGTTTCCAGGTGAGGACAGCAATGAAGATGACGAAGTTGTTTTGGGCAATAGCATGGGTGATAGCTGTTACGGTCGGGTCACAGCTCATGGCGCAGGTGCAAACGATCGTGCCGCAGGTGGTTCCGGGAGCGAAGCCGGTTACGGTGGAACACATCAAGATTCACGGCGCTGCACTGGAAGGCAATCTAGAAGGTGACACCATTGACCGTGATGTGATCGTCTTCCTGCCGCCCAGCTATAGCAAGGAAAAACATCGCCGCTATCCCGTCGTGTATGCGCTGCATGGCTTTTTCATCGGGGCCGAGCAGTGGACGCATGAGATCCATGTGCCGCAGACTATCGAGGGCGCCTTCGCGCAAGGCGCGAAAGAAATGATCGTGGTGCTACCCGACTCGAAGACCATCTACAACGGCTCGATGTATTCGAGCTCGGTAACCACCGGCGATTTCGAAAAATTCATCGCGCACGATGTGGTCGCCTATATCGACGCGCATTACCGCACGATTCCGAATCGCATGAGCCGCGGCCTCGTGGGCCATTCGATGGGCGGCTATGGGGCCAGCCGCATCGGCATGAAGCATTCCGACGTTTTTGGCAGCCTGTATATCATGAGCCCCTGCTGCCTGTCGCCGATGACGGGAGGAGGTCCGGGCCCCGCGGACAAGATAAAAGAGACGGCGATCGAAAACGAAAAGAAAATCGCTGGATTGAAATCGCCCTCTGAAGCAGCGGCAGCTTTGCCGGGCTTCGGCATTGCGCAGCTTGCCACCGCCGCCGCCTGGGCGCCCGACCCCAAGAATCCGCCGCTCTATCTCGATGTGGCGACCAAGGACGGCGTTCCAGTGCCGGAGATACAGGCTAAATTTGCGGCCAACGCGCCGCTGGCCTTCGTAGATCAGTACATTGGAAATCTCAAGCAGTATCGCGCCATTGCAATCGACGTGGGCGATCAGGATTTCCTGCGCGCGGATACGATCAAGCTGCATGAAGTGCTCGATAAGTACGGAATCGCGAACAGCTTTGAGATCTATCCCGGCACGCACACCAGCGCTGTGGCTGACCGCTTTCAGAATCACGTGATGCCGTTTTTCAGCAAGAATCTCTGCTTTCAGGCAGACTGTCAGTAGGCATTTTGAGCAGGAGTATCGCCATGATGGACCGTTCGCGCCGCAACTTCCTTAAAACATCTGCCTGTGCCGCCGGACTCTGCTTCGCCGGCTCCTCGTCAGTCGCTGAGGCCTTATCTATCGATGAGCCCGAGCATCCTTTGGGCAGGCTTGTACCCTTCCCGCTGGCCTCGGTCCGTCTCACCTCCGGCATTTTTCAGGAGCAGGAGGAGATCAATGCGCGCTACCTCGATTCGCTCACGGTTGATCGGCTGCTGCATTCCTTTCGCATCACGGCGGGCATTCCCTCCAGCGCCACGCCCTATAAAGGTTGGGAAGATCCCACCTGCGAGCTGCGCGGCCACTTCGCTGGCGGCCACTTTTTGTCGGCCGTGGCGCTTGCTTCGGCTGCTACGGGAAACACCGTTCTCAAGAGCCGCGGCGATGAGCTTGTCGCCGGTCTCGATGCTTGCCAGAAAAAAATTGGAACGCGCTACCTAAGCGCCTATCCTACGGAACTTTTCGAACATCTGGCGCAGGGCAAGCCGGTATGGGCGCCTTTTTACACTTATCACAAGATCATGGCCGGCCTGCTGGATATGTATCTCCTCGCCGGCAATGCCGACTCTCTGCGGATCGCCGAAGGCATGGGCCAATGGGCGCATGAGTATTTCTTGGGCATCAGCGCGGATCAGCGCCAGAGGATGCTGCGCACTGAGTACGGCGGCATGAACGAGGTGCTCGTCAATCTTGCGGCCGTCACCAAGAAAGACCGCTATCTCGACGCTGCTCATCTCTTCGAGCAGCCCAGCTTTCTTGATCCGCTGGCCGGACGCCGCGATGAGTTGCAGGGCCTGCACGCCAACACGCACGTGCCGAAGATCATCGGCGCGGCGCGCATGTATGAGGTTACCGGCGATCGCCGTTACCGTGACATTGCCGAGTACTTCCTCGCCGAAGTTCTCACCGCGCGCAACTACGTCATCGGCAACACCAGTCTCGATGAGCACTGGAAGACTCCCGCCGGGCACCTTGAGGGAACGCTCGCTTGGACCAACGCCGAGTGCTGCGTGGCCTACAACCTGATGAAGCTGGAGCGGCTGGTCTTCGGGTGGACTGGAGATGCGCGCTGGATGGATGCATACGAGCGCGCTCTCTTCAATTGCAGGCTGGGCACGCAGAACGCGCAGGGACTCAAGCAGTATTTCTTCCCCCTCGCCGCGGGCTACTGGCGCGCCTACAACTCGCCCGAAGAATCGTTCTGGTGCTGCACGGGAACCGGCGTCGAGGAATTCGCCAAGTTTGCGGACACCATCTACTTCCGCCGCGGCAGCGAAATCTTTGTCAACCAATTCATTTCATCCACGCTCGATTGGAAGGATGAAGGCTTTGTGCTTGAGCAGGTCACGCAATTCCCGCGCGAGCAGGGCACGACACTCAAGATCAAATCTTCACGCCCGGCGTCGCACACCATCCACGTGCGCATTCCCTACTGGACGAGCGAACAAGCGCAGGTGAAAATCAACGGCCACCCGCTCGATGCCATGGCAGATCCTGGATCGTATCTTGCCCTTCGAAGGACCTGGCGGGAGGGCGACACGATCAGCATCAGCCTCCCCATGGAATTGCGTCATGAGCCGCTTCCCGGCGATGACTCCGTCACTGCCGCGCTGTACGGACCGCTGGTGCTCGCCGCCGATCTCGGCCCAGGCCCGGCCGACGAAGCCAACAGAGTGATCCATAGCGGCGAGACAGTGCCCAAAAATCTGCTCGCTGCACCCCCCTTGCCCAACGTCGCGGCACCATCGGATGCAAAGACGGAACAATGGATTCAGGTCGAATCCCCTTCGGAGCTGCGTTTCACCGCGGCTGGAGTAAGCGCGAAATACAAGCTGAAGCCCATGTATCAGATCAGCGATCAGCGCTACTCCGTCTACTGGCAGATGCAGGGCGCGAAGAAACAGAGCTAAGCTGCCGCAGAACCACCTACCAGATCATGGTGTGAAGGAATAAACCATCGAATACATTAAGAGGGCAATATTACAAGTTTTCGGCGCGGCCCGAAAACATCGCTTGTGACCAGAGTCACAGTGCGGGGTGAATGGTGTCACTGCTCATGCCACTGCCGGAAGAGCAGACTTGAAGTCCAATAGGCAGAAATCAGGCTGTTCCCCGGAGGAATTCATGAGCTTTGCAAGCGGCTTGAGAAGCATTGTTGTTGCCAGCGGCCGGAGCGGCCGGCTGGAAGCCGCTTTCTGCGTGCCGCCGGAGTTGGCCCTCGCTGAAACCAAATCAGAGGCTTGCGTAGATGCAGAGGTTCGACAGCCAGGGCAGCCGCTAAAGGCTAGTCCGGAAATTTTTACGTAAATGGACAGGCGTCAAGAGAAATCCTGATCGCCCGACCTCAATTTTCTGTTTTTAGGGATTGTTTGCATTTGGAGCGATTTGCCTTCTATGAAAATCGGCTTGCAAACTCGCACTGCCAAACGCGCTCGCCCGCAAGCTGCCGGCCGGCCGGTTGCAGCTTCGACCCGCCGCGGGGCTGGAGCTGGGGCGGAGAAAGAGGGTGAGGTCAACATGCAACGTGAGGCAAGATCCAGGAATTTGGAAGCTGTCCAGGTGCATCCCGTGGCAGAGCTTCTGGAGTGCCCTCCGGCCATCGGGCTTTTGCTGAACCGCTCGGCCCACTGCCTTAGTTTTGAGGCCGGGGAGGTCGTCTTCCATCAGTCCGGGATCTGCCGGGGACTCTATTTGGTAATTACGGGCCAGTTTCAGCGCCGCGCTGAGCGGCTGGAGACGCATCTGACGCTGGGGCCGGCCCGCCCCGGGGAACTGGTGGAGTTGGCTGCCGCACTGGGCGACAGTCATCACACCTTCACGCTTGCCGCGCAGACCGCCGGATCGGTTCTCATGCTGCCCATGGAAGCGCTCAGCCAGGCGTTTCATAGCTATCCACCCCTACGGATGCGGTTGTTGGAGGAACTGGCCCGCGAGGTTTCCCGCGCCTATAACACCTGCCGTTTCAGTAGCATAGCGAGATCAAGGAGAATCAGCTCCGCGGCCTGAAGGGCTGAGGATGAACGTTCAGTCTTGGCCTGCCTTCGCGCCGATCTTCCCAGAGCCGGAGGTTGAAGGAAAATCCATGTTCTGCCGGCTTCGCATTCCGCCAAAATAGGCTATACTTCAAATTGCACAGCAGCGGAGCCATGGCATCCTATCATCCCCACCACCCTCCGGAAGATTGCATTAACTGTGAGCATCGTCATTTGCGAATGTTCTGCAATCTCACCCCCGAGGCGCTCACCGATTATGACAGCATTGGCATTATGATGAGCCACGCCCACGGAGCCAAGCTGTTTTCAGAGGGCGATCCGGCGCGCAACGTTTTTGTAATCTGCTATGGACAGGTAAAAATCTCTTCCACTTCCCGCGACGGCAAAACCATGATCCTCAAAATCGCCGGTCCCGGCGATGTGATGGGCCTGAGCGCGGTGCTGGCCAATGTTCCCCATGAGGTTACGGCCGAGGCCATTGAGCCCTGTCAGGTGAAAACCGTTCGCAAGCAGGAGTTTATCGACTTTTTAGGTCGCCACGGCATCGCCTCCATGCACGCCGCGCAATCGCTCTCCGGCGAATATCTGACGGTATTTCACGACGCCAAGCGGCTGGCGCTCTCCGGCTCGGCCGCCGGTAGGCTGGCGCGCCTCCTGCTGGATTGGGGCCGCGCCTCGGGCAACGGCAAGCACGAAATCCGCTTCACCATGGCCCTGACCCACGAGGAGATCGCCAACATGGCTGGCACCTCGCGCGAGACCGTCACACGGCTGCTCAACCAGTTCCGCCGCGACCAGTGGATCACCATCAAAGGCTCCAGCCTGACCATTACCAAACCCGATGAGCTGGAACGGCTTACGGCGTAAACCTTCTCCTAAGAAATCTCATTTCCAATTGCCATTTTATGCTGTATTGCGAGCAGGCGCGACCTAATATATGTGGAATCAATAAGTTCCGCAAGGCCGAGACGGCGACCATCCGCATGGGTTGTTTCCAATGACCACTGAGCCGCTCCCGCTTCCTGAACCTTAACGCATTCTGAGAATTGCCCGATAAGATGATCAGGATTACAGGTGTGCTGCGCGGTTGCACTCATGGGAGAGCGGCGGATGCGGGCCCAGCTCGATAAACAATGCGTGATCAAGGCCAATGCCCAGTTCTGGGAGCAGATGCTGGCCATGACTCTGGATCCACTGGCGGAGCCGGGTGAATTTTGCGTGGGCGCGGGGCATCTGCATGGCTGCGTCACTCTGTGCGGTGTATGGAAGGGGCGCATCGAGGTGCGCATGGGCGAGGGGCTGGCTTACCAGGCGACGGCGGCGATGATGATGCAGCCGCTGGAGACTGTAGGCGAGGCCGATGCGCTGGACGCCACCAAGGAGATCGCCAACATGATCGCCGGCGTGATCAAGTCCTCATTGCCCCGGCCCTGCACCATGACCGTGCCCGAGTCCACCGTGGAGGCTGCGGGATTTTGTTCTATGGAGCAAACCGAGGACTCTCTGGTGGTGGCCTTTCGCCATGCAAGCGGCGACCTGATGGTGCGTGTGTGGGAGCAGGAATGTGTTTGAGACAGGTAACAGGGAAGACCCCAGACGGGCCTTTTTGATAACTCCGCTAACTCCTATAACTCCGCTATTTCGCTTCAACCGGTACCAGGGTCAACCTGGCGGTGAGCACCACGAGAGCTGCCCAGAGAGTATCAGCGGCTAACAGATGCGCCACCTGCACCCAGACCGGAGCCAGCAATAGCACGTCCAGCAAACCCAGCGCGTAGACAGCGGCCAGCAGCAGCAGCACCAGCGCGGAGAGGCGGCGATTGTCCCAGTTCGAATTACTTCGTGCAGCGCGGACCAGCAGCCAGATGAGAAAGAAACTGGCCGCAAAGGCGATGCCGGGATGCACCCAGCGCCAGCGCAGCAGCCAGACGCTTGCCGGAGAAAAGTCCTGAGCCAGCGCCAGGCCCAGCGAAGTGGCCGGAAAGAGCGTATCGCCAAGGGCGGCCAGTGAGCCAGTAACGCCGACGATCATCACCACGAAAATGCCTGCGACGGCCGCCAAGGGCGCTCTGAGGCGGACGCTGCCGCGCAGATAGCCGCGCTCCCGGCTGAGCAGGTGCGCGGTGAGGGTGAGGGCGGCCACCAGTAGCAGAGTATTGGCCAGGTGCAGCGCCAGGAAGGCCGGCCGCAGCGGCGACTGGCTCTGCGCGGTGTATCCCAGCTTGACCAGCAGCGCGCCCAGCATCGCCTCAATCAGCGTAAAAATGACGGAAGCCACAGCCGCAGCGCGCGCCAGATGGCCGCGGACTGTGCCGGCGAATGTCCAGGCGAGGAGGCCGACGACAGCGAAGAAGGAGAGGCCGCTAGTGATGCGGTGAGTAAACTCGATGAGCGTGTTTACGCTGGCCGAGTGCTGGATTACGGTGCCGTTGCACAGCGGCCAATGGTTGCCACAGCCGGCTCCGGAACCGGTGGCGCGGACTAGAGAGCCCCAGAGAATGACGGCGATGAAGTAAGCCAGCACTGCCCAGGCAAAGCGGCGCAGGGCCGGCGACGGCAGACGATGAGAATCGGCGGAAATGGGCATTATGGCAGCTCCAAACGGAACCCACCAGTGTAGAACAAGCCGCGGGTTGGGTTGAGTTGGGAACCGCAATCGGCGTATAATTTGTCTTACCTGGAGGTAAGACGGTATGGCCTCATCGGCAGTAATGAGTTCCAAAGGGCAGTTGGTGATTCCGGCCAAATTGAGAGAAGAACTAGGGTTCAAGGCCGGAGTTCGTGTGGTCTTCAAAAAGCAAGGCAAAGGCTTGCTTATTGAACCCGGAAGCTATGAGGCGATGATGGCGCTCTGCGGAAAGTATGCCGGTACTGGGCTGGAGGAGAGTTTTGTCGAATATCGCCGCGAGGAGCGGGAAATCGAAGACAGAAAGCTGAAAACTCTCTATGAAAATCTACGTTCTTGACGCAAGCGCGGCGATCGTGTTTCTCTCCAAGAGCGCGAATTATGAACGAGTCGCAGCTCTTGTGAAGAAGGTCTCCCAAGGGGAGGCGCGGTTGATCATTTCTACGATCAACTGGGGCGAAGTTATCTACTCTCTGGCTAAGAGTGTAGGAATGTTCCGAGCCACAGCGGATTTAAAGGCGATGAGCGCATTCTTGGAGCCGGTGGCTGTTGATGAAGCGCTTGCCGAGTCGGCTGCTACAGTGAAGTTTCATTACAAGTTGGGGTATGCGGATTGCTTTGCAGCGGCGCTGGCGATGCGCATGGACGCAACACTGGTTACAACCGATCCGGATTTCGCCAAGATGGGAAAGAAACTGAAAATTCTTTCTCTTTCCAGTAAAACGTAGCCTATTACTCCCCCATCAGCCGCACCACGTGGTTGACGATCATCAAATCTTCTGCGGGCGGGATGACGCGCACGGTGACCGGCGAATACTCGCTGGAGATAGTGGCCGGGCCGCGGACGTTGTTGCGCTGGGGGTCGAGGACGATGCCCAAAGCGTCCAGATTAGCGCAGATTTCGGCGCGGGCGTCGATATCGTTTTCGCCGATGCCGCCGGTGAAGACCAGCATGTCCAGCCCGTTCAACTCCGCCACATAGCTACCGATCCAGCGGGAGATGGTCCAGCAGAACTTGTCCACGGCCAGCCGCGCCTTGGCGTTGCCGGCTTTGATGGCCTCGCGCAGATCGCGCATGTCGTTGGAAAGTTCGCTCACGCCCAGCAGGCCGGATTTCTTGCTGACGACGGTCTCCAGCTTGTCGGCGGCTTCAAGCGTGTTGGGAGTTGATGCGGCGATTTGTTTCAGGATGAAGATTACAATGCCGGGGTCGATGTCTCCGGTGCGCGAGCCGCTGATGATGCCGCTGGTTGGGGTGAGCGCCATGGATGTGTCGAGACACTCGCCGTTGCGAATGGCGGAAATCGACGCGCCGTTGCCCAGGTGCGCGACGATGAGTTTTTTCGGAACGTGGGGCTGCAACTGGTAGACGATGGACTCGTAAGAGATGCCGTGATAGCCGTAACGGCGCACGCCCATGGCGGAATACTCCTCGGGGATGGGCATGTGTGTGGCCACCTCCGGAAGGGTGCGATGGAAATAGGTATCGAGAACGGCAAAATTAGGAATGCCGGGAAAAAGTTTCAGGGCCTCGCGCATGATGTAGACGGCGATGGGCGTGTGCAGCGGCGCGAGAGCGGCGTAGCTTTCGATCTCGTCGATGAGTTGGGGCGTGATGCGCTGGTTATCGCGGACCGTCGGCCCGCCGCAGACAGTGCGATGGCCGATGGCCGCCGGGGTAGGGAACTGGTCGGAGTTGAGCGCGTCGGCTACCATCTTGAAGGCCACGGAGCGGTTGGGCAGAGATGGGGTTTGATCGACCAGCTTTTTCCCGGCGGCGTCCTTGATCCAAAACTTGCCCAGATCGGTGCCGATGCCGTCCACCGCGCCCTCGAAGAGCCTTTCTCTCTTGCCGTCGCCGGCCTCGTAAACGGAAAATTTGATGGAAGAAGAACCGCTGTTCAAAACCAGGATGGGCAAAGAAGCCATGAAGAAAGTCCTTTGAAGTTAGGGCTGAGTTAGTCAGCGAGTTAGCCGCGTTTCGCGCGAGTTAGCGGAGTTAGCGAGTTAGCCGCTCCGGGTTGAAGTTCGTGGTATCCCACCCTTCGCATAGAACGCGAAGGATGGGGCACCCAGCTATTGTGAAATCCCAGGTCTGAAAACCAGACTTGGACACTCAGTTAGTTAGTCCTTCGGCCAGCGCCAGTTGCGAATTTCGGGCAGGTCGTCGCCGTTTTCCGCCACGTAAAGCTTGTGGCGTTGAATAGCCTCGGAGTACCATTGTTCGGCCGCGTCCACCTGCGCGGCCAGACGCGGCACGCGCTTAACGGCGTCGAGCGATAACTGGAAGCGGTCGATGTTGTTGAGCACGCACATATCGAAGGGAGTGGTAGTAGTGCCCTCTTCTTTGTAGCCGCGCACGTGGAGGTTGTCGTGATTGTGACGCCGGTATGTGAGCCGGTGAATCAGTTGCGGGTAGCCGTGGAAGGCAAAGACGGTCGGCGTCGAGGGCGGAAAGATCTGATCGTAGTTCTCATCGGGCAGGCCGTGCGGATGCTCCGATTGCGGCTGAAGCGCCATCAGGTCCACCACGTTGACGACGCGGATTTTTAAATCAGGCGCCAGGGTGCGCAATAGGGTGACAGCGGCCAGCGCCTCCAGTGTAGGCACGTCGCCCGAGCAGGCCATCACCACATCGGGCGAGCCTGCGTCGTTCGAGGCCCACGGCCAAATGCCGAGGCCGGTGGTGCAGTGAGCCACGGCCTCGTCGATGGTGAGCCACTGCGGCGCGGGCTGCTTGCCGGCGATGATCAGGTTGATGTAATTTTTGCTGCGCAAACAGTGGTCGGCTACAGAGAGCAGCGTGTTGGCGTCCGGCGGAAGATAGACGCGCACCACCTCGGCCTTTTTATTTACCAGATGGTCGATGAATCCAGGGTCCTGATGCGAGAAGCCGTTGTGATCCTGCCGCCAGACCAGCGACGACAGTAAATAATTCAGAGATGCAATCGGCTTGCGCCAGGGAATTTGCCGCGTCACCTTGAGCCACTTGGCGTGCTGGTTGGCCATTGAATCGATGATGTGGATGAAGGCCTCGTAGCAGGAGAAGAAGCCGTGGCGGCCGGTGAGCAAGTAGCCCTCCAGCCAGCCCTGGCAGCAATGCTCGCTGAGGATTTCCATCACATGGCCGGTCTGCGAGAGGTTTTCGTCCACTGGCAGCGTTGCGGCCATCCACTCCTTGCCGGTTCCGGTGATCACGTCCTGGAGGCGGTTACTGGCTGTCTCATCGGGGCCAAAGACGCGGAAGTTTTTATGCGCCTTGTTGGCCTCCATGACGCCGTGCAGCAATTGCCCAAGAATGCGCGTGGATTCCACGTCTTTCTGTCCGCGCCCTTCGATCTTCACAGCGAACTCGCGGAAGTCGGGCATCTTGAGCGGTTGCAGCAACAGGCCGCCGTTGGAGTGCGCGTTCATGCCCATGCGCCGGCGTCCTTTAGGAGCGATCTCGGCCAGCTCCGCGCGGAAGGCGCCCTTTTCATCGAAGAGTTCCTCGGGTTTGTAGCTTTGCATCCACTCTTCCAGCATGTGCAGGTGCTCAGGCTTCTCGAAGATCTCGGAGAGCGGCACCTGATGCGCGCGCCATGTTCCCTCTACCGGCTTACCATCGACAAATTTCGGCCCGGTCCATCCCTTGGGCGTGCGCATGATGAGCATGGGCCATGCGGGGCGCTCGATGGGACCCTTGGCCGCGCGGGCGGATTTCTGAATCTCCGCGATGCGGTCCAGCATTTTGTCGAAGATCGCCGCGGCCTGCTGGTGCATGGTCAGCGGGTCGTCGCCCTCCAGGGTGAAGGGCTCATAGCCGTAGCCGCGCATCAGGCTTTCGAGCTCCGTGTGCGGAATGCGCGCCAGCACCGTGGGGTTGGCGATTTTATAACCGTTCAAATGCAGGATGGGCAGCACCGCGCCGTCGGTCGCCGGATTGAGAAATTTGTTGGAGTGCCAGCTTGTCGCCAGCGGCCCGGTCTCGGCTTCGCCATCGCCAACCACACAGGCCACAATCAGATTCGGATTGTCAAAGGCCGCGCCGTATGCGTGCACCAGCGAGTAGCCCAGTTCGCCGCCTTCATGAATGGAGCCCGGCGTCTCCGGCGCCACGTGGCTGGGAATGCCGTAGGGCCAACTGAATTGCCGGAATAACCGCTTGATGCCGTCCGTGTTCTGCTCGATGTGGGGATAAATTTCGGAGTAGGTGCCTTCCAAATAAGTGTTGGCGACGAGGCCCGGCCCGCCGTGCCCAGGGCCAATGATGTAGAGCATATTCAGATCGCGCTCGACGATCAGGCGGTTCCAATGCACATAGAGAAAATTGAGCCCCGGCGTGGTTCCCCAGTGGCCCAGCAGGCGCGGCTTCACGTCGTCCAGAGTGAGGGGACGCTTGAGCAGCGGGTTGTCTTTCAGATAAATCTGGCCGACGGAGAGATAGTTGGCGGCACGCCAGTAGGCGTTCATTTTGGCCAGCAACTCCGGGCTAAGGGGGCCATTGCTCTTGGCTTCAGTCATTTTGCACCTCGCAAGGGAAAGATTGCGTGATACGTCCAGCGTAGCAGCCGCCGGGCGGGGACTGGGTGATTGATGTCACAGGCAGACGAGAAACCGGCTCACAGTGTGAAACCTGGCCGGGTTATGCCCTTCTCGGGGAATGACGCGGATGCGTCAGAAATACCGCTTCAGCTTGAGGATTTGCGATTCGAAGCCGTACCACATTGCCGCGGCCAGCGCGGTGGAGACGGCGAAGCGTGCGGCCACCACCGCCAGGTTTCCGGCCATGCCGTAAGGCGCCATCCACAGGTCGAACCAGCCGATGAAGATGAAGGCTGCGATGTGGATCATGTAAAGGCCGTAGCTGATGCGGCCATAGAAGGCCAGCGGCCCGCGGCGCAGCGTGATGTTGATGGGATTACGCGCGCCTGTGGAGGCCATCAAGGCCAGCACGGCTCCGGCAAATCCGGCAGCCAGTGCGGTATCGAGAAGCGAGGTTCCGCCGGCGATGGTAGCCGCGGCGAGAATTCCCAGGGGGAAGGCGCTCAAGCCGATGATGAGCCAGGTGCGGTGGCTGAGTTGAAGCGTATGCATCGCCAGCGCCATCAGGCTGCCGAGGGCGATGCCGTCCAGCTTGATGAGCGTGTGGGAGGGCAACCCCCACAACCAATGCGGATTCAGGTAGCGTGTCAGCGGCGAGCAAACCAGCGCGGCAGTGAGCACAACGGCCAGCGCCCAAATTCGTTTGGGGCCGCCTAGCCAGCGGACCAGAGGCGCCCAGAAAAAGTAATACTGCTCCTCGATGGCCAACGCCCAGGTGGGACCGATAGCTGCGGGCAGCGAGAGGTGAAAGAGATTTTGCACAAAAAAGATGTACGCCAGCCATGGAGCGGCCTTGATGGCGGCGAGCACGCCGACGTTGGGGCCGATAAACCACGGCGCGTTCAGGTAGACCACCGCCAGCACCAGCGCATACACAGGCCAGATACGCAGCGCGCGGCGGGCATGGAAGTTGTGGAAGTAGCGCGGCTTGTCGCGGGAGGCGAGCAGGTTCGATGTAATCAGAAAACCGCTCAGGACAAAAAAGAGAATCACTCCCGCCCAACCCCACTCAGCCACGCGGTGCAGCCACGTTCCTTGGAGCAGCGGATCGCAGTGATAGAGGACCACCCACAAAATCGCGAGGCCGCGTAGGCCGTCGAGTTCCGGTAGGTAGGAGGGGAGCCAGGTTGGGCGTTGGATGGGCAAATAGCAGGTTAGCAGGTTAGATCAGGGCCGAAAAAGCAAATTCGTGGTTAGGTTGTGGTACAGTTTGAAGCCTAACGATGTTTGTTGCGGTTCAGAATCTGATCAGGTGACAGCTCACGATCAGTGAATATCTCGCCAATCATTAGGCTTTCTTCGTCCATATAAGCGCGAAACGTTCCTATGGGAGTTGTGACGCTCGTTCCTTGACGAGCATATATGTCACCGGAAATTCCATCCGGTAGTATCTTTTTCCATTTCTTAGCCTCTTCAGGCGGTGCCGGTGATTTTCTACCGTTGAGCGCATTTGTAATATCCCGTACGTAATCTTTTAGACGGTTCTCCAAGGGCGCTTTACTGGACCCGATGCGGTAAACCTTACCCTCAATGAGGAAGGCATAAATGCACATCTCAAGCTCGACGGTTTTCTGATCGGTAATATCGATTATGAGATTTTGGTCTACTATGCGGACATGCGCAACCGGAACAAGACCGTACTTGGTGAGTTTAGCAGCATTCATTGAAGCCTCCCTATGCGGGTTCCTACTGGTTCTGCGCGTTTTTGTTTTTGTGCCTAACCTGGGAAACCACTAACCTCAATTCAGCACGAAAAAACTGATCTCTGATCTCTGACCGCTGATCTCTGTCCTTCACCCCGCCGCCAACTGCTTCGCCCGTTCCGTAGCCCGCATCACGGCCTTGATGAGCGTGACGCGCAGTCCGCCCTCTTCCAGTTCCAGAATGCCGTCGATGGTGCATCCGGCGGGAGTGGTGACGGCGTCCTTCAACAGGGCCGGATGGTAGCCGGTTTCCAGCACCATTTTGGCTGCGCCGAAGGTGGTTTGCGCGGCCAGTTCCGTGGCCACGTCGCGGGGCAAGCCGACCTTGACGCCTGCCTCGGCCAGGGCCTCGATGATGATGTATACGTAGGCTGGTCCGGAGCCGGAGAGGCCAGTGACGGCGTCCATGTGCTTTTCTTCGACGATCACGGTGCGGCCCACGGTCTCAAAGATGCGCTCGGCGAGTTCCATCTGCTCGGCCTTGACGAAGCGTCCGCGGCAGAGCGCGGCAGCGCCCGCGCCCAGCGCCGATGGCGTGTTGGGCATGGCTCGGATTACGCCTATCTCCACTCCCGCTGCCTCTTCAATGGAGCGCGTTTTGACCGAGGCGGCAAAGGAGATCAGCGTCTTCGACGGTGAGAGAGCGGGTTTGATCTCCGCGATCAGATCCTGCACCTGAAAGGGCTTGACGCCCAGCAGAATCAAATCCGCCTGCCGCACCGCCTCCAAATTGTTGGTGGATACGTCTACGCCCCACTGTGTGCTCAGCGCAATGGCCTTCTCGGCATGGCCCACAGTGGCGTGAATCTGGCTGCGCTCAAAGAGGTTCTGCTTCAGGAAGGCCTGCAACAGGATTCCACCCATCTTGCCCGCGCCTAAAACGGCCACGCGCACCTGGGGCAACTGAGCCGGTACTTCGGTAGCCTCAACAGCGATCTCCTCCATCATTTTCCCCTTCCCGGATTTGTGTGGTACAACGTTCCAGAAATATTGCATTCGCCGCGCGCCTGCCCGGTCTATATAGCGGCAGACAGGCCGGCAATTCAGCACCTTGGGATGCGGAGTCGCAGCCTGTCCACCTAATGGTCGCGCTTACCTGTGGAGAAGCTCTTCATTGAGGAGGAAGCCATCAACCGCATCGCCCACGGTCTTGTTCATATCGGCCTGCGGCCAGGCCGTGTTAAAGACAAGATAGCCGCCCGGCAGCGTCAGCGTCTTCTGCTTGCTGACGAAAGTGTCCAGAACGGTGATCATCCAGGCGTGAGTCTCCAAGTCGTAAAGCCCGGCGCCCAGGTCATCCGGCCCCGGGTTGCGCAGGCTGGCTATATTGTCGCCGGCAAAAAATATAGCCCTGCCCTCGGCATCGCCCTCCAGGCGATTCGTATTGAAGGTGCAAGTGAAGAGCAAGCCGTCCGGGGAATCAACCGCCCCCTTGCCTTCGAACTTTGCCGCGGCTTCGTTGCCAGGCCCGTGCACGATTACCACACCAGAATTGTGGTCGCCCTCTTTGCCGAATGCATCGATGGCCCGTTTAAGCTGTACTCCGGAGGTGGCTCCAGGAACAAACGACGCAACTAATTTACGCGCGGCAGCCAACTGATCCCCGCCACCTAAACCGGGTCCATTGGCCCCAGTTTGTGCAACTTGTGCAGCGAGTGTACTGGGCGCAGTGTCATTCTTTGTGATGGCCAGCGCCTTAGAGTAGTCGATCTCCTTGAAGGTGACATCGGAGACCGATTGCAGCACCAGTCGGGCGGCATAGGCGTTCATGTGCCCAAAGCCGCCGAAGCCGACGATCTTGCCCGCTTTGTCGCGCTGCACACCGGCCTTCTCGACGGAATCCAGCCGCCCCACCAGCGTGGCCGTTACCTCGAACTTGTTGCACCCCAGGCACATTCCGCCTTTCTTGAATGGCGTGGCCAGTTGCGAATCGAAGAGCTTGAAATCCTTGCTGTTCTTGTCCAGCGAGACCGGGGTGCGCTGCACGGCAGGAACGTCGCCGGCAAAGTTGCGCGCTGGTTGAAGCTGCACCATTACCGCTGGGCCTGCCTTGGCCTTGGTTCCCTCCGGATAGGAGAGCCAGATGTTCTTGTTGACGTTGATGCCGCAATCGGCGCCCTTGACGACGAATTGGTCAAAAGCCGCGGCCACCGTGCCCTTGATGCGCACGATCTTTCCGTTGAAGGACTGCGGATTGTTCAGAATCTCGCAGACGGTTGTATCCACGGCCTGCGCGTACAGGCAGCAGGAAAATCCAAGGACAAAGACGAAGGTTAAAGCGCGTTTCATGCAATTCTCCAATCGAAGCAATAGCCCGCAATCGCAGCAAAATTGAGACCAAAAGCTGCTGTAATGGGACATTACAGGCTATCACGTTCGCGTGGAGTAATTCTCGCGGCCTATTTCTGGCTGGCAATCCATGCGTCAATGCGGTCGCTCAGCACGTCCAGCGGCAGGGCGCCTGAGTCCAGCACCTGGTCGTGGAAGGCGCGCAGATCGAATTTGTCGCCCAGAGCTTTTTTTGCACGCTCGCGCAATTCCAGAATCTTCAACTGTCCGGTCTTGTAGGCCAAAGCCTGGCCCGGCCATGCGATATAGCGGTCCACCTCGGCCTGAATGTTGGTTTCGTCCATGGCCGAGTGCTCGTGGAAGTAATCCACCATCTGCTGGCGGGTCCAATGCCGGGAGTGGACGCCGGTATCGACGACCAGGCGGATGGCGCGCCACATGTCGGCTTCCAGGCGGCCGTAGTCCGAGTAGGGATCCTGATAGAAGCCCACGTCCTTGCCTAGCCGCTCGCTGTAGAGCCCCCAGCCCTCAACGTAGGCCGTATAACCCTGGTGCTTGCGGAAGGTGGGCATGTTGTCCAGCTCTTGCGCTATCGAAATCTGCAAGTGGTGTCCGGGAATGCCCTCGTGATAGGCGATGGCCTCCACGGAATAGAGGTTGCGAACGGTGGCGTGATAGCGGTTGACGTAGACGCGCCCCGGGCGGCTGCCATCCGGCGTGCCCTCCTGGTAATAGGCCTGCGTCTGGTCCTTTTCCATGTACTCGGGAACTGCAACCACCTCGAAGGAGGCTTTGGGCAGGCGGCCGAAGAGCTGCGGGAGGCGCGCCTGCATGGGACCAAGATAGCCGCGATAGGCCTCCAGCAGCGCATCGGGCGAGGCCGGATGCAGCTTGGGATTGGTCTTCAAACTGGCGCGGAAGCTCTGCAGATCCGCGAAGCCGAGCTTCTGCGCGATGACCAGCATCTCCGCCTCGTCGCGCTTCACCTCGTCCAGGCCGATTTGGTGCAACAGCTCGGCAGTCAAATTGGTGGTGGTGGTCTGGCGAATCTGGAATGCGTAATACTTTGCTCCGTCAGGCAGCGCCCAGATGCCGGGCTCTGCGCGGCCAGCGGGAATGTAGCTGACCTCGAGAAAGCGCGCAAAACGCAGGTATGCGGGCAAGACTTCTTTGCCGATAGCGTCCAGCATTTCGGCCTTGATGCGTTGCTGCTCGGCGGGCTTGATGGAGGCCGGAAACGACTTGAGCGGCAGGGCCAGCGGCGAGGCCTCTGGAGTTTGAGAGGCCAGCGTCCGGACCTGCTCCAAAGCCTTTTCCAGCAGATAGCGCGGCGGCACGCGATGGTCTTCCATGCCGATGGACATATTGGTAATGACCTGGTCAAAGGCCCGGGGAAGCGCGTGCAGGCGGGCGATCCAGTCGTCGTAGTCCTTGACGGTGGTAAAGCTCAGTTGAGCCACCAGTTGCGGATAATTGGTATGAATGCCGCCCATCTGGTTCAGGGGCATCTCCCACTCCTTGAACTGGGCGCCTTCCTCATCGTCGGCAAACTGGCGCAGCAGCAGCTCGCGGCTGATCTTCTCCTGATCAGTAAACCCGGTGGGGTCGATAGCCGCCAGGCGCATCAGGAAGCTCTCTTCGCGCTCCAGCCAGTCGTTCTCCGCCTTCACGGAGTAGTCGTCGATGCGGTCGTTGTAGCGCTTGTCGCCGAGCGCGGAGGCATACTCAGGGTCGTGCTCCATGCTGGCCTGCCAGAACTCCTCGAAGAGGTCGTTGAGAGCCTTTCGATTGGCCTCGACGGAAGCAGGTTGTGTTGCTGGGGCAGCTTGCGCGGGGGCAGCAGCCGGAGGCTGGGCCGTAGGCATGGGGGCAAAGGCAAGCAGCAAAGACGCGGAAATGAAGAGGGTAGTGAGCGGGTGTATTCTCAAGGGAATCGGACCTCGGGATGAAATATTGCCTTCCGGTCGAGTGTAGAACAAGGGGGCAGGCGGGTCCAGGATCGTAGATTTGTTCCTGCTCTTAATGCTGCTCCACAACGTCCGGCTGGCGTAGTCGCGCATTTTTCAAAAACTCCCAGGCTTTGCCGTTCACCTCATCGGAGATCACATAATAGTTATGATCATGATGGGGAATGATTGCTAACTCAATGGGAAAGCCATTTGCCTCGAATTCCTTTTTTGTAGAGGTAACCATGTCAACGGGGAAGAATAAGTCCTGATCTCCAACCCAGATGGCAAGGGGCAGTCTCCGCCCGGCATAGGCAAATAATCTGTAATATTCAGGCTGCAACGCGCCGGCATGCACCGCTACGGCCGCGAAGGAATTTGAGTCGAGGATGGCAAGGAGCAGGGCATACTCGGCTCCGGCGGAATGCCCAAAGAGGTAGATGCGGTTTTCATCGACGGCGTGTTTCGCTTTGACTTGCTCCATCACAGCGTGGAGAAAATCAGGCGGGTCCGTTTTGAGATTCCAAGCGGAGGAATCGTATGCGTCCGGCGCGGCAACGATGAAGTGTTCCTTGCTTGCCAGATCTGCCCATGCGTCGACCATCACCTGGCCGTTTCTTCCGGAGCCATGCAACAGCAGGATCAGGGGCAGCGGGCCTTCGACCTCGGGTAGGTAGGAATAGAACGTCCTTGTCTTGCCAGCGAAGTCGAAGGTTTGCTTCATCGCCAACTCCCTGGCCGGCGCGGCAACGGTTGCTTGCCGCGTGAAGATCAGGGGCTGGAATGAACCTTGATTCCAGACGCCGGTAATCGTTTTGAAGTCAACACTGGTTTTGCCCCGGTAACTTCCGTGAACCACGGGAACCTCAAAACTCAACTGCTTTCCGGACAGAGTCATAAGCGCACAGGGAATCCCATTTGCTTTCTGGTCCACGCTATCCAGTGTTCCCGACATAGACCCAGCCGGATCCTGCCGTATGTGGAGCACCACATGAAGCTGCCCCAGCATCCCCGCGTAATCGCCTGCAATCGCAGATGAGACCTTCTGCCCGTCCATCGAGGCAGGCGGATCCGGCGGGTTGACCGGAGCCTGCGACGGCAACGCAGAAGCAAAAGCAAGCAACAAAAAAACGTAAATGATCAAGGTAGTGAGCGGGAATCTTTTCAAGGGAGTGGGTCCTCGATTTGAAATCAAGGGCGAAATCGCCCTCCCGTTGAGTTTAGAGCAAGGGGGCAGGGAACAGGGAAGAGAGAACTGGGATCAGGGGTCAGGTGATGCGGCGAACGGAGCCTTATGCGTAGATATGGATGGTGTTTTTGGCGGTTATATGCGTGTTTATGCGTATAGTTCAGGGAATATATGCGTGTTTATGGATGTGATAAAGGAGGCAGAGAACAGGGATCAGAGAACAGAGATCAGAGATCAGAAATTAGCGATCAGAAACAGGTCCGCCTGTAGGCCGACAAAAGCGGGGAATTCTGTCGGGTTATAGGGCGATGGATTGAAGAAAGATAATTTTATCTCGAAGAAAGCGGGTGTGTGGGCGTAGATATTACGCATAAATATCGGTTATGAGGCGGACTAAACCTATCAAAAACACATCAAAAACAACTCTTTTTTGCGCATAATTAGGGCCATTTTGACTACGTTTAGGACAGTGGTCAGTGATCCGTGGACAGTGGACGCTGGCCAAGGGTCAGAGCAGGGGTGGGCGATGCGGGAAAAAGAACGGAAACTGGCGCGGAGAAATTTGGATGTGGAAATGCGGCCTTTCCGGCGCGCGGCGAGAGAGAAAAAACCGACCGAGGGACTATTGCGGGCGGTGCGGCAGGCGCTGCGTGTTCAGGTGGCGGAGATCGCGGAGAAGATGGGGGTGAACCGTTCGGTGGTCTTCGACCTGGAGGCAAGCGAAGTGAAACGCACGATCAACTTGAATTCGATGTCGCGCATGGCGGAGGCGATGGGATGCAATTTGGTGTACGGGATAGTGCCGGAGGGCGGGAATACGCTGGATGCGCTGGCGGAGAGACGGCTGTGGGAGAGCGTGTTGGGTACAGTGACTAGTCACCCCAGCGAGCAAAAATCGCTCGCCGGGGACCCGGCAGGGAATAGGGAATAGTAACAATGCTCGAAGGGATGCGGATTCGGGTCTCGGGGTGGTGAGGGCCGGGGATATCCCAGTTCTCGAAAACGAGAACTGGGATATCCAGTCTGCGGCGCTCTCGGTGAGTACCATGGCCTGTTGGCAGCAGTTGACCTTTGGGGCAATGAAGGTCAAAGGACACTATCGGCATACTGGGACTCACGGACAAACTGGCGCGGAATTCGTTCCCTTGATCCTTGTTCGCGGTATCGCGGAACAAACCAGCGGCCTATCCCGTACTTGGGAAGATGAGCGATACCAGGCTGAACGGCATACACTCCGCGTCGTTGTGGATTGATATAGGAGCGGTGGTTTTTCTCGTTGCATTAATTGTGTCGGCTGTCGTTATTCCTGAGCTTCGGCTTCTTCACTTCTTTCAAGCTTTGATCTATATTGCCGTCATCATTCTTGCGCACCGTGATAGCTCATGGGGATACGGGGCGGGATTCGCCATTGGAATCGTTTGGAATGCGCTCAATCTCTTCATTACACATCTCATGCTGGTGGGTGCGGTCGCCTTCTGGGATTCGCTGCGTCATGGCCAAGTAGAGCAGCTTGTACCAATGATGGTGACTTTGGGCGGGGCCGGGCATTTTATCCTCATCGTCGCCACCCTCTCAGCGGCTATAAGTCAAAATACAGAGCCTAAGAGGTGGTGGAAGTTTGTCGGCGGAGGGGCAGTGGCGGTTGCGTATTTCATTCTGATCATCTCCTTCACCCACCCTCACTGATTGTCGATCCATACCCTCAAACGGGCCTATGTGAGCGAGATCGCGAGCTCTGTGGATCGATCACTCGACTAACGCCAAATCGCCATATCGCTCAGCGACGCGCGCGGTGCTGCTGTTGGGGCGAGAGGGATTTTGAGCGCGACTTCGTCGCGCGGGTTGATTTCTAAAAACTTGTGGATGGAATTGTGGCACCCTTCGGCTGCGCTCAGGGCAAGCTTCGAAGTCGTGCCCTTTCAAAGCCGACCGATATTGGGGTTCGTGGTTTCCCACCCTAGATCACCCCAGCGAGCAAAAATCGCTCGCCGGGGACCCCGGCAGGGAATAGGTGACGTTGCTCGAAGGGATGCGGATTCGAGTTGCGGGGCGGGCTTCCGGGTGTGAGAGTTGATTGCAGCGCAGATAAAGCACGGGCCGGATCGTCGATCCGGCCCGTGCGCGGAGAGAAGTTACTGACTACTACCGGCGAGTTTCAAGCTATTGAAGAGGCTAGTCAGGCTACCGGAGACGCCGAAGTAGACGGCGACATTGCCGGGCGCTTTGTTCAGAATATCCAGATTTCTTGGAGCCAGCGCCGATTGCGGAAGGTTGGCATCGAATCCCACGACGAAGGGTGTACCGGGAAAGAGGAAGAATCCTTCCACTTCCATGCGGTATAGGTTGACGCGGGATTGATCGAGCGTATAGGTGGTTGAACTCCCTGACGGCGCAATGAAGCACACCGTGTTGGTTGGCAGCGTTGTTGAGGTCCCGCTGGACACATTGGGATTGCAGATGTAGCTTTGCAGATTGCTGTACTTTCCGATCGTGATATCCACTTGCGCAATGGTCCGGGGCGTGGGCTGGTCCTTCGCGTCCTTGTTTGCAGTGGGGTACTGCCGGTATCCCGCGCGCAGGCCGCTGGAGTACTGCCAATAGACCGGGGCGAAGTTAGCCGCGGCCGTACCGGAAGAACTGGTGGATGTTGCCGACGGATTGAGCAAGGTAGTAAATCCAGCCTTGATCAGCGGCGCAGTGAAGAAGGCATAGTTACCCTGGAACACATTCTTCCATCGAGGGACCGGGAGGAAAGCTGAACCCAATATTCGCGCACTTTCCTGCGAGGAAAGAATATTGAGTGTGCCGTTATTGCTGCTTGAGCTACTGCTGGCTGAAGGAGCAGCGACAGGAATGGCGCTGAAGCGGCCCGAGATTGAGGTATTGAAGCCCGGAAGATCAGTGGTTTCAACCCTTGGAAGGAAAGCCATGCCAAAGTCCAGGTACGCGGCCCCAGTGGAAGCACCGCCGGAGGAGCTGCTAGAGGCGCCGGAGGAGCTGCCAGAGCTGTTGGAGGTGTACTGGTTGTTAATCATCACGCCTGCGGTATAGAAGGTGCGCACGCGCGGATAGGGGTTGTTGAAGTCGTTAACCTGCAAGAGGGATGAGTATTGCGGCGACCGACCTTTGGAATCGGTTTGTTTGAGACAGAGTTTTATTCCTGCCTGAAGGGGCGATACAAGGCTGATGGTATAAGGGGGCGGGCTCGTGCTGCTTAGCTGCGTGGAATTAGTCGATGTACTGTTCGAGCCGTTCCCTGCAATAGGCAGCAAGGTACCCTTATAGGCCTTCAGGAGAGTCTCACACTCCTCATTTTCCGAGCTATCGAATGCGTAAACGGAGACTTGATCTCCGCTTGTGCCGTTAATGATAATAGATTTATCGCCGCTCCACAGCTTTCCCGTGAAGTCGGGATGCGCGGTAGTAGCGGGGTCCTTAACGGTTGCGAAGTACGAGTATTCCGGATCACCAGAGCTGGGCTGGTCAAGGATGCACAACTGTTCTCCGGCAGAAATTGCACGCTGCAAAGTAATCGCCTGCGAATCGGGACCTGTGAGTGCCACGCCGGAAGCGAGTTTATCCGTTGCATTGGGCAAATCGATAGGAGCACAGTACTTGTCACTAGTTGCGCTCACCAGGGATGATTTGGGTTTATAGTTTGCCGCGAACGCATAAATGGCGACCAAATCCTTGGCAGCACCACCCTTGACGGAAACGGATGTTGACAGGGTCGCCGGGATGCCGTCAAAGTTAATCTTAGGCGGTGGGGCCGCTTTGCTGCCAACCAAAGCAGGTTTTGGGGAATAGAAGAATTGTCCATCACCGACAACGGCAACAAGACAAAGATTGTCTCCATTGTTGACATCCGCGACAAGGGTTAATGGCTGTGGATTATTTGAGTCGAATTCAAATTGCTTGGTAGTACCTGTTCCACTCGCGGGTTTCAGATCAAGCAGGCTCCCGATAGCTGCGTAGCCACCACTGCCGCATGCGGTGTCTGTAGCGCCCACCTTGTAGATTGAGACAGTGGATTTGGTTCCTTTGATTGCTACGGTATTACCAGAGGAAATGGGGCTACCAAAGTCGATGGTTTGCGTGGGGCTTGCGGCTGCCGGGGGTGCTGCCGGGGGTGCTGTCGGAGCTGCTACCGGAACCGCTACTGGAGCTGCCTGCCCCGCTGGTTTCGGTGCAGATTTGGCTGGCTTGCCATTCTGCCCCAAGGATGAACCGGTAAGAGCGACGCAGAGCAGCAGGGTGGTCAGCAAGATTTTGTGAATGTGCATGATATTGCCTCCAAGCATGGTTATGCGTGGAGCGGGCATCGCCCGGCACGCAGTGGGGGATGCAGGGTCTTTCGGGCACGAACAGCCATCAGTACTGCAGCTTGGAAAGACCTGAATTGGAGAAATAACCCATCGACTCAGAGCGCTCTTGAAACCGGGATGTAAATCAAAGGAGGATAGGAGCAAACTGAGACGACACCTATAATATGCTGAATTTGTATTGGTGATACAACTTATTTTAATAAATTAACTCCGGTTGCCCATCCAAGGGCGGACATCCCTACCCACAGGAATGCGCAAAACGAGATTTGGGCGCGTAAAGCACCGGGGTTAAAACCCCGACCTACCAGACGTGTGGGTTGATTATAAAAAAACTTGTGGATAGATAGCGGCAGTAATCCGGATGCAGTAATCTACACACATGCCAAGCCTAAGTCAGGGATCGATCCATCTGTTTCGCGTTGCGGGAATTGATTTATATCTGCATTGGTCGTGGTTTGTTGTGGCCATCATTGAAATTCAGAGCCGGCAAGGACGGTACACCTCTGTCATATGGAATGTGTTGGAGTATCTGGCGCTGTTTTTGATTGTGCTGATGCATGAGTTTGGGCACGCGCTGGCTTGCCGTCAGGTGGGCGGGACGGCAAACCGCATCATGCTGTGGCCGCTGGGCGGAGTGGCGTATGTCGATCCGCCGCAACGGCCGGGCGCTACGCTGTGGAGCATCGCGGCGGGCCCGCTGGTCAATGTGGCGCTGCTGCCGATTCTTTACGCGGCTTTTTGGATGGGCCATTTGCTGGGTTGGCAACATTCGATGCACGATGCCTATGTGTTTGTACGGGCTGTCCTGGCCATTAATATTGGACTGCTGGTTTTCAACATCCTGCCCATTTACCCGCTGGATGGCGGGCAGATTCTCCGCTCACTGCTGTGGTTTCCGTTGGGACGCGCGCGCAGCCTGATGGTGGTCACGGTTCTCGGTATTTTGGGAGTGGTGGGATTTTTCGTGCTGGCCGTGCTGATGCAGTCCTTCTGGCTGGGGATCATTGCCGTCTTTATGCTGATGAATTGCTGGGGCGGGTTGAGGCAGGCACAGGCTCTGCTGAAACTGTCAAGAATGCCGCGGCGCACGGGGTTTGCCTGTCCGAGCTGCCATACAGCGCCTCTGCTGGGAGAAAAATGGAAGTGCGGGCAGTGCGGACGGCCTTTTGACACATTCCTGACCGGAGGCGTTTGCCCACACTGCGGGGCGCGGTATGCGACAACGATGTGCGGAGATTGCGGCAAATCGTTTCCTATGAATGAATGGATTGTTGGATCAATAGCGGGCGGTGGCGTGGTGAATGGCGGATTTGCGGCAAGATAGCGGTTGCCATTGCGTTTAGAGAACGGCATTCCGCAGGGGCTAAAGCCCAACACTTATTTGTTACGCTTTCGGCACGACTGAAGTCGTGCCCTGACGCTTCTTGCCTTTGAGAAAGAGTTTTTCCGCTGCTTGTGAATCAATGCGCGAGGATGGCTTCGTTTCCGAGGATGCGGTAGAGGGTGGAGCGGCTGATGCCGAGCTGGCGGGCTGCGCGCAGCTTGTTTCCGCGGTTCAGGTCGAGGACGTATTGCACATGATGCTGAATGACGGCGTCGAGATTGAGGGTGTCGGCGTGCGTTGCCTGAAGCAGTTCCGAGGGGGTGGATTCAAGTCCGGAGGGTAGGGAGAGGTCGTCGGGGCGAATGGTGCCGTTGACGGCCTCGAGCAGGGCGGTTTCGAGCACCGATGCCAGCTCGCGCACGTTTCCCGGCCAGTTGTGCTGGAGGAGGCGGGCCAGGGTTCCGGGAGCCATGAGGACGGGGCGCTGCTGATAGCGGGTGCAGATGCGGTCCAGCAGGGCCTGAGCCATGGGGGCAATATCTTCGCGTCGCTGGCGCAAGGGAGGAATGGCAAAGCGCACGGCGGTGAGGCGGAAGGCCAGATCGGGGAGCAGAAGTCCCTGCGCGGCCATTTGGCGCAGCGAGGTCTGTGAGGAGGCAATCAGCACGGCGCGTCCCGGCGGGCGGTCCTGGAGTGATTTCAGCACGCCCAGCAACAGTCCCTGACCGGGAGGGGCGAGCAGGTCCACACGATCCAGATAGGTAAATCCGGTCATGGTGGCCGGATCGGCGTCGCTGACCAGCCATTCACGCGCGTCGCGCCGCAGAAAGCTGCCGCCTGCCAGATGGGATCGGCTGAAGAGATAACGGGCGAGGGTATGCTTACCGACGCCGTGCTCGCCTTCGATGGCCGCCAACTGCACATAGGGGGCGGCCATATCCGCCTGCATTATCAGCTTGCGCCATGCAGCGCTGACTCCGACAGGCTTCATTTCCGGGGGCGCTTCCACATCCATGAGGGACAGGTGGGAGATGGAAGGCGGGTACTGAGCGACGCTCTGCATGGCTCTCAACGTGCCTCGCCTCCATGGCCCAGATAACAGTTCCAGGGCTTATAAAAGTTTCATCGGCGGGAGGGGAAAAAACATGAACCGGAAAGAGATGTAATCTTTCCGGTTCGGGAGAGGAGGGGGAAGGGATTAGCGGGGTCTTAACGAAAGCGTTTGGAAGGCTCGTCGGAGCTGATCTGGCCGTCGTGAAGATGCACCACGCGATGCGCGTATTCGGCGATGTCCGGCTCGTGGGTGACGAGCACAATGGTGTTGCCGTTGGCGTGCAAGGTATCGAGCAGGGCCATGATCTCCAGGCCGGTTTTGGAATCCAAGTTGCCGGTGGGCTCGTCAGCCAGGATGAGGGAAGGGCGGTTGACCAGAGCGCGGGCAATGGCCACGCGCTGGCGCTGTCCTCCGGAGAGCTCGTTTGGCTTGTGGTACATGCGGGAAGCGAGTCCCACGTCGGTCAGCGATTCCTTGGCCCGCTCGATGCGCTCCGCGGCGGGGGTGCCGTTATAGATGAGCGGCAGCTCGACGTTGTGGAGGGCAGTGGCGCGGGCCAGGAGGTTGAAGGTCTGGAAGACGAATCCGATTTCCTTGTTGCGGATGCGAGCCAACTGGTCGTCGTCCAACTCGCTGACCAGCTGACTATTGAGCCAATAGCGGCCTTTGGAGGGCGTGTCCAGGCATCCGATGAGGTTCATCAGCGTGGACTTTCCCGAGCCTGAGGGGCCCATAATGGCGACATACTCGTTGTGCTTGATGCGCAGGGAGATGCCGCTGATGGCCTGCACCTGCTGCTCGGAGCCCATGTCGTAGGTGCGCCACAGATCCTCGACGACGATCAGGTCGCCGTTGGGCGGAGCCATTGGGTGCGCAACGTCTTCAGTAGTGGTATCGAGTGGAGCCATCCTCATCTCTTTTCTTGGCGATGGTTAATTATTTCCGCTGGCCGTTGTGGTAACCGGCTTGGCTGTGTCCCGCTTGACCAGCGCGTTGTTTTTAAGGCTGCGCAGCGTCTTATAGGGGCCGATGGCAATTTCCTGGCCTTCTGTCAAACCGCTGAGCACTTCGATGTCGGTGGCGCCGGTGATGCCGGTGGTGACCGGCACAAACCTGGCCCGCAGCTTGCCGCTCTTGTTATCGATAACATAGACGCCCTGCTGCGGCTCTTTTTTTGCAGTGGAGGAGTTGGGTGTAGTGGAAGCGGCCTTGACGCCGTTCTTAGCATCAGCCTCTGGTGTATACATGGTCAGCGCCTGGATAGGCAACGTGAGGATGTTCTGCTTGTGGGCGGTGGTGATCTTGGCGGTGGTGGAGAGTCCGGGGCGCAGCTCGCTGGTGGGCGCGTCGAGCGTGACAATCACCTTGAAGTCTTTGGCCTCCTCGGTGCCTGTAGTGGACTGCAAGGTGGCCATGCCGGTAGAGCGCAGCAGGGCCTGATCGCCGGCCAGTGTAACGTGTCCCTTGAATACCTTGCCGGGGAGGGCGTCCACGGAGACGTCGGCTTCCTGGCCAACGCGGATGTTGACGATGTCGGTCTCGTCCACCTTGACCTCGGCGGTGACCACGCTCATATCCGCCAGGGTCATGAGGGTTGAGCCCACGGTGTTCTGTATGCCCGGGACCACGGACTCACCTTCGCGGACGGGCTCGTTGGTGACGATGGCGTCGAAGGGAGCGACGAGGATGGTCTGGTCGAGCAGGTCCTGGTTGGAGCGCAGGGTTTCCACCTGGATTTGCAGATGGCCGCGCAGGGATTCGGTTTGCGCGCGGGCCTGATTGAGCGCGGCGACAGCTTGATTGAGCGTGGCCACGTCGGTGTCATAAGCCGCTTTTTTAAGATCGTAATCGGATTTGGCGACGATGCCTGCGTTGTAAAGGGGCTGTTCGCGCTCCCAATCGAGCCGCTTCTGCTCCAGATCGGCCTTGGCCTTCTCGACGTTGGCTTCGGCGGTCTTTTCGTTGGCAACGGCGGCGGCAATATCGGTCTTGGCGGCGGAGATAGCCGCCTGCTGGCCATTCACACCGGCCTGTTGCTGCACATTCTGGATGGTGGCCACGATCTGGCCCTTCTTAACCTGGTCCCCTTCTTTCACATTAATGTGGGTGACGCGGCCCATGGAGTTGGCGCCCAGGTTGGCGTAGGTCTTGGGCTTGATCTGTCCGGTTCCGCTTACCACGGTGGTCAGCTCCTGGCGCACGACTTTGCCAGTAAGAACCTTTGTGTAGCCCGCCTGCTGCCTCCAAATGAAGACGACGACGAGGGTGACAACGACCACAGCGGCGGCAATGATTAAAAGTATCTTTTTCATACGGGTACGTGCTCCAGGATTTCCTAAATTCAGTGTACGCAATCGGCGCCGGTATAGTTCCCGGCGGCTTGTAACCGGTCCGTCTGGGCCGGATCAATGAACACCCTGAAGGCGCGGTCCATGCACAGGATGCAGCGTCGCAAGTGCATCAAAATAAAAGCGGCCGAGCAGAATAGAAGCGATTAAAACAAACGTGCCTGTACCTTGGTTAAGGGGAACGCGGCCCGTTGAGTCAGTAGACCCTTCCTCTAAACATTTTAGCAGTTCCATGGGCGCGGTAACACTGCTTACCCCGGCCAATTATAGGCGTCCAACCGGAAGCCGATCCCCTACGGAATCTTGCCCATCCCATTCCGGACCCGTAGAATAGGGAGTCGCAGGAGTTTTAAAGGCAAAATGATGCTTAACCGCTATGGTCTTCTCTTTATCGCACTGGGTTGCGGCGCAATTATGATTCCCGCCGCCGGGGCACATGCCCAGCAGACGGGCAATCCGCCGGCACAGGCGCAACCGGCCAACGGCCAGACACAGGAAGTAGACCCACTGAAACGCGAGCGCTCGGACAAGGAGAGGTTTGCCGCCCAGAAGGCGGTCCGCCAGGAGCTGAAAGGGGCCTACAAGACGTGGTTGGAGCAGGATGTGGCCTACATCATCTCCGACGAGGAGCGGAAGGCATTCCGGACGCTCTCGAACGATGAAGAACGCGACGCATTCATCGAGCAGTTCTGGATGCGTCGCAACCCCACGCCGGATTCTCCGGAGAACGAGTTCCGGGAAGAGCACTACCGCCGCATCGCCTACGCCAACGAGCACTTTGCGGCCGGTAAGCCAGGATGGAAGACAGACCGCGGCCGCATCTACATCGCCTGGGGCAAACCTGACTCCATCGATTCCCACCCCTCCGGGGGCAGCTATCAGAGGCCCATTGAAGAAGGCGGCGGCGAAACCTCCACCTTCCCCTTCGAACAATGGCACTACCGTTATCTGGAGGGCATCGGCGAGAACGTTGACCTGGAGTTTGTGGATACCTGCCAGTGCGGCGATTACCACTTCACCATCGACCGCAGCGAGAAGGACGCGCTGTTGCACGTCGGCAACGCCGGCGCAACCATGTTCGAGGAGATGGGCCAGGCCAAGAAGTCCGACCGCTTCAAAGGCAGCGCCATCGAGAACCTGGGCGCGGGCCCGGCGGGAAACGGTCAGCAGGGCAGGGAGTTTGACCGCATCGAGCTGGCCTCCAAGATTTTTACGCCGCCGCCAGTCAAGTTCACGGATCTGGACGCCTTCATCTCCGAGCACAAACTGCTCTCCGGCCCGGTCTTCCCCTTTGACGTGCGCACGGACTACGTCAAGGTGACGGAAAGCACGGTTCTGGTGCCGATCACGATACAGATGAAGAACCGCGACATCACCTTTGAGACCAAGGAAGGCGTATCCAAGGGGGTAGTGAATATTCTGGGCAAGGTGACCACCCTGACGCACAAGACGGTGCAGACCTTCGAGGACACGGTAGAGGTGACGCAGCCGGCCGAGTTGCTGGAAAAAAGCCTTGACCGCCAGTCGGTTTACTGGAAGGCGCTGCCCCTGCTGCCCGGACTCTACCGGCTGGATATTGCCATCAAGGACTTGCACAATCCCGAACATATGGGTTACTACGGCCGCAGTCTTGAGGTGCCGACATATCACGACGAGAAGCTGGGCACTTCCTCGCTGATTCTTGCAGACCAGATGAACACGGTCGATTCCCACTCGATAGGCAGCGGGAATTTCGTCATCGGCAACACCTTTATCCGGCCTCGCGTGAGCTCCAACCCAGGCGCCCCGGTGAAATTCCACCGCAATCAGCAGCTCAGCTTCTGGATGCAGGTCTACAATCTTCAAATTGACGAGGCTACCAAGAGCAGCCAGGCCACGGTGACCTACCAGATCATCAAGACCGGCGCGGCCACGGCCAGCACCCCCGCCACGGAAGCGATAATCTTTGAAAAACAACTGGATTCAAAGGAGTTAGGCTCGCACAGCGACCAGATGACGGTGGAGAAGAGCTTGCCTTTAGCGGGGCTCGACCCAGGGAAGTACAAGGTGACGATCAAAATAAATGACGCACTCTCGAAACAAGAGATTGCGCAATCGGCGCCTTTTGTTGTGGAATAGTATTTATCCCCCGCACTCTGACTACCGGACACAAGATCCGGAAGCCCGCGGGGGTTTGTATTGCAGATCATTGCCAGCGGCGCGGTCAGGTCACCCAGATTTGTGATCACGCGCAGGACACATCTCGTAGTTATGGTGGTGCTGCTTGCCTTGTGCAGCGGCGCGGTCAGCGGAGCCTCCCCCAAGCCAGTTTCTGGCCCGGCTTCGGGAACTGTATCCGGGATGGTGCGCGACTCAGCGGGTGTACCGCAGATTGGCGCCGAAGTGCAACTGCTGCGCCCCGATCTGAACGTCATCGCCAGCGTCTACACCGACTCGAGCGGCCGCTATGTGATTACCTCGATCCTGCCGGGCCGCTATGCGGTCAAGGCTCTAGGCGCGTGGTTTCTGCCTTCATTGCGTGAAAACGTCCGCGTGCGCGCCAATACAGTCGTCAACCTCACGCTGAACAGCCTTTACGAGGCGATGCAGTGGCTTCCGGCTGAGCAGCGCGTGAGCAACACGCAGAAGGACGATTGGGCCTGGACGCTTCGCTCAGCCGCCAACCGCCCCTTGCTTCGCTGGCTTGAGGACGGTCCGCTGGTGGTGGTAGCCGATGAAGCCGGCACACACCCCCGCCTGAAGGCACGCCTGGTGGCCACAGGCCAGGAAGGCGCCTTCGGCGAGAACGGGGAGCGGATCTCGGCTGCGGTTGAAGAGACGCCCTCCGACAGCCGCGAGCTGCTGGCCCGTGTTGATTTCGATCCCGGCACCGATGGCGGCATGGAGTCCATGCTCGGTTTCCGTCAGGACCTTGGCTTTGCCGGCGCGGTGCAGTCAGTGGCGGCCGTCGCCCTGCACCCGGAGGTAGCCGCAGGCGGCTCGGAAGGATTGGATGAGGCAGCCGTCCGCAGTTGGGAGACGATCCATCTGGGCGACGAGTTGGAGGCCGAGGCGGGCTCCAGCCAGGTGCTGGCCCGGCTTTCCTCGACCTCAGCGCAAACCGTGACGGCGGTGTTGCCCTTTGCCTCCGTGGGCTGGCTGGATGGGAACTCCGCCGTTCGCTATCGCATGACGACGTTTCTGCCCGCGGCGCCGAATGGGGAAGATAGTGAGGCCCGCTCCTGGATGCCCTCCATCTCTGCCCGCTACGGCACATTGGCCATCGAGCACGGTCTGCACCAGCAATTCGGCTGGGAGCGGCGAACCGATCTATCGGGCATCGCCGTTCTGGTCTTCGCCGACCGCATCGACAACCCGGTCCTGGAAGCCAGGAGCTACTTTGCGGAGGGAAATTCCGACTCCGCCGCAGTGCTTCTGGACCCTTTCAGCGGTCTGATGCGCGCTGCCGGCCCGGAGTTTTCCACTACAGGGGCGCAGGCCTCCATTGAGCATCGCCTGCCCGGAGGAAATCATTTCCTCCTCAGCTATGCCAACGGCAGCGCCCTGGTGCTGGCTGCCGCGCCTTCCTCGCCTCAATCGGCATCCCTGGCCCAGTTGCTTGCCGGCGCCTACCCCCGCCGTGCCCAGACATACGCGCTTTCGCTTTCCGGCACTCTCGACGGCACCAAGACCCGCTGGCGGGCCAGTTACCGCTGGCAGCCGGAAGATACCCTTACCCTGGTGGCGCCCTTCGCGGCGGACGCCGCCATGCCCTGGCTCAGCCTGCGCCTTCGCCAGCCCATTCATCTTTGCCACGACGGCTGCGGAGATTTCGATGCGCTGTTCGATATGAGCAACCTGATGGCCCAGGGTTACCGCCCGTATCTGTTGAGCGACGGCTCCCTGCTGATCTTCGCCCAGGATCAGCGCAGCATCCGCGCCGGCCTGGTCTTCAACTTCTAGGGAGCCCCTTCTTCCACTACCCGCGTTTTGAACAAGCCCCGCTGCTGTGTTATATTTTTCAAGTGGCAGCGGAATTTTCTGCCTGCACATACCGTGTGCATGCCTCACCGCCGCACGGATTTTCTGGTGGCCTGGACGCGTAGCTCAACTGGCAGAGCATTCGGCTCTTAACCGACAGGTTGTAGGTTCGATTCCTACCGCGTCCACCAAATCGATTCAATGGCTTACACCTTTTATCAGCTTCCCTAAAATCCTCAGAAATGCCCGACTGTGGGGACTTTTGTGGGTACCCCACATCAAAATGCTGCGTATTTGTGGGTGTTTCTGAGTAAAGATTCTCCGCATTGTTGGCTGCGGGAATGTTTTCGTTCTTTGCCGCTGCCCGCTTTTTGCCTGCCTGTTTGCTCCCGTTTTGCAACCCATGTGGGGACTCTTGTGGGTACTCCTCGGCCTGCTCTGTCTCGCCGGATTCCTTCGTGGCCGGCCGCACAGTGACGATGGACTCCAGGGCACGGCGCTTCGCCTCCATGCGAATGTGGCTATAGTGCTTGAGCATCTGTTTGGAAACGTGTCCGGCGATGTCCATGATGGTCTGATCGCCAGCGCCACTTTCCGCAAGGTCGGTAATGAGCGTGTGCCGGTTGTCGTGCCAGCGACCTTTCACCTGGGCATTCGCGCGCACATTATTCCATGCCGTCTTGAGGGTGGTGACAGGGCGCGTAGGGTCACTTGGACTCGGCTTTCCGAAGGGAAAAACATACCACTCAGCGCGGGGTTCTCCGAACTTCTCCCGGTACCACACGGAGTAGTCGGAAAGAACCTCGAAAAGGGAGGAGTTCAACGGGATGGTACGTCCTTCGCCGGCTTCCGTTTTGCTGCTCCCCACAGCCAGGTATTTCTTTGCGAAGTCGATCTGCTCCCAAGTCAAGTTCCTGATCTCGGCATCGCGCATCCCGGCGTTGAGCGCCAGCGTTAGCGCGAGATAGATGTGCGGGGAGCGCGCCTTGCGGGCCTCCTCCAGCATCCTGTCCTTTTCCGTTGGCGTATAGGCTTTTCCGACTGTTTGGCGAACCTTCAGCTTGAGCATCTTCCTTTTGCGGAGCCGGATACGGAGCAAGTCGCCCGGATCGCCCAGGATGCGTAGCAGAAAGCCTACTTCATCGTTGACGCTCTTTGGTGCGGCGCTCTCACCGAGGCGCGAATTCTGGTAGTGAATGACGGCAGCCTCATTGAAATCGACAAGCATCTTGCTGCCAAGAAGCCGCTTTAGATGATCTATTGCATATTCGGCAAAGCGCGCAGATTGAGGTAGACGCAACTTATAGGCAACAAAGAACTCGTCTGCCATGTCGCTGAATGTACGGATTCGCTCGTGGCGCAGGTCGGTGAAGTTGTTGAAGCCTGCCTCCAACTCGCGCTTGCGCTTCTGCTCGGCCCCTTTGGCAACTGTTTTTGAGGGAGACTTTGAGGATTCGCGGATGCGCCGTCCCGCGAACCAGAACTCGTACCACCAAACATCACCACGCCGGAAGAGGCTCATGCGAATGGCTCCTATTTTCTTTCCGCAGAGGAAGATTCAGACGACAATGCGCGCCGGATCGTGCGCACATCGAGAAACATTTTTTGCGGGCTGGTTGCGGCTGTGCCTTCCAGCGGAAGGAAGCCGTAACGCGCGTACCATCCTGCTTTATCTGGATAAGCATCGGTGACGATGCAGCGGCAGCCGACTTCGTCGGCCACGCGCAGCGTAATCTTTAGCGCCTCCGAGAGCAAAGCGTGGCCCAGCCCCCTGCCGCTGAAACGCTTGTCCACCGCCAGGCGCGCCAGTAAGATCAAAGGCAGATCGTAAGGCGGCAAGCCGCGCACGAACTTCTTCGGAAACCGCTCGCGGGGCACGCTGGATGTGGCCAGCGTGAAGTAGCCCAGCACGGTGCGGGGCGCGGATTCATCTACTGCGGCATACGTCACGCCGATGGAAACCTTCTGCTGATTCGTCCACGCATGGCGCGTCAGATAGTTGTTGAGCGGCTCGTCTCCGCAATCAAAACCTTCTACTTCATCGGATTCTTCGAGACGACGAATCGTGACTGCCACGCTATTGCCTCATGGCCCGAATGAGGGCGTCGGTGGGATTCGCAGGCTGCCCGGAGGCAAGTTCTGCGAGACTCTCCAGTTCCTTGTCCGTCCATTGAATATCGACGTGCGGCAGGGTCACTTCAGGGGCGACCCGCTCCAGGCGAGGGAAGAGCAGGATTTTGCGTTCCCCTGTCGAACTCTCACTGACGATGTGATGGCCGCGCTTCCGCTCCGAGACAGCCCAACGGAGCAGGGCGAGAGCATCCGTGAGAAAGTCCGTATTGCTCGTCATTTGTAGCTCCGTCTTGAGTATCCGTACCATGCTGTCTTCAGAAGGCGCAAGGTCGGCCTGAAACTTCGATTTACGGGCCGTTGGAACTTTGGCTGGGAGCGCGACCGCTTTTTTCGATTTGACCGCTGGGGGCATAGGAGTTCTCCTGCCTAAAGTATACTCCGTATGCGTTGTAAAATCGAGTATGTTTCGATTCATAGCGCAATCCTTCGGAATCCCGTTGACATGGTTAAGGGCCTCTGCGGCAATCTGCGCATTTTCCTCATCGCGATCTTCCGACCGGCTCAATGCTTCTCACGGGTTGGGGCATGAATCGTTCGGCGATATTCTCGCCGCCGCTTGGCTGCGCCTGCTCCCACCGGGTCAATTCCTCCTCGGCATAGCGAACAAGGGAACCGAATTTGCGGAATATCGGCCCACGGTTCTCCAGCCGCCACCGGCGCAGAGTGGCAAGGCTGATGTGAGTTCGTTGCGCCACTTCGACTTCAGTCAGGAATTGTGCACTCATATTGATTGAATCCTCATTTGCTTTATTCAGGAATCGTCCGTCAGGTTATGTTCTTGCAGGATGCCTGCAAATCAGCCGTCGCCAACTCTGCTTGAACCGCGTCCGCCAACCAACTTTTCTCCAGAATGCCCTGCACGGTTATGTTGTTCTTGTTCGGTACAGCCTCAGACAGATCCGCAAGAAAGACGCTGTAGAGGTCGTCACTTGTTGGGGGCACCGACTTCCCCATGCCACCGTTGCTGCCCATTACAAAGAAAACTCTTGCCATTTACCTCTCTCCTTTCTTACAGCGTTACGTCCGGTTTCATTTGGATTTGCCCAGGCCTTACTTCAACGGTTGGTGACCCCACTGAGACCTTACTGGCCGCTTTTACTGGAGCTTTTTTCCTTGGTGGCGCTAGGTTCTTCAGGTAGGTAGAAAGGGCATGGATTGTGCTAACGACGCCGTTATCTTCAAAAACGCGAACCAACATCTTCAGCGTGTAGCCGTTCTCCCGCAACTTTTTCAACTGAGGGTATACGCCGCGTACGATCTCCTCCATCATGTAGGACTCGGGCTGCGGAGGAGGTACATTCCCTCTCTCATCCAGGCGAGTACGAAAGACCTCGAATTGCTCTGCGGCGAGCATTTGCGGGTTACGGCGCCGTTTTTCCATCTGCCTTCCTCCTTTCCTTGCAAACAGCGATCAGAAAACAGTATATCACATCATTGACAGCAGATGTGTATTACGTTAAAGTCGGAGCTGTCGCCAGGGAAGCCGGAATCGTTAAGAGGCACGGCAAGGTATGCGTTGTAGCCACAAAACCCCTTCGGGGTTCAGTGGCTCCACCACCATTTCTCCAATCCGCCTTCGGCTACTCGGAGAAATGGTTACGCATCTTGCTCAGGGCCACGCCCCGAG
>Ga0326727_10000636_pt1 | contig 141845 bp, 129 predicted proteins | sample MB2enrmetagenome_FD_207643 | JGI IMG/M metagenome (GOLD analysis project Ga0326727, IMG submission 207643) | Lab enriched peat soil microbial communities from McLean, Ithaca, NY, United States - MB29MY | ecosystem: Environmental > Terrestrial > Soil > Wetlands > Peat | place: USA: New York... | reverse complement strand
TTCCTTCATATAACTGTAAGAAATATACCATAATCCCCAAGAAACGCAAATGCGAAATTCCTGTTTGCGAATTTCCTGACTAACCTTTTGATTTAGCGGGAAATAAAGTTTCTATGCGAAGTTCCTGCCTCACAAATTGCGCCGCCTGTCGAAATCCCTGATCATTATCGCAGGCGCGGACTCTTGTGCCGCATCGATTGCGCATCTCTGCAGATCAAAGGCAAAACCTCTCGGTCGCAATATTCCTCTTGACAAAAAAGCCGAAGCCTACTACATATTGTGGTAATGGAGTGCGCAACCACAAATTGTGGTTCCACACACAGACTCTAAGACTTCAGCAAAGGAGGGGAAAATATGGCAGCAAAGAAGGCAAAGAAAAAGAAGAGATAATGAACCTGTTTTAGGTTTCCTCCTTTCCCCAGGCCCGCTCCCCCAAGCGGGCCTTTTTGTTTCCAGCCCCAAGTATTCCGCGGTAGGCGTGCACGGAAGCCACAAATCATCATGCCAGGATTAAGGGTGGTAACCGGGATTCTGTGCGGTCAAGGGCGCGGCCCCACGCAACACGTTACCCGGCTCTCCCGCGAGTGTTCGCCTGATGGTTGTGGCTCCGTCACCCTGCTCAACCCTTCCTATTCGCGCTGATCATCGGGGCAAGAAGCCCTCCTCTCCGCCGGGAGGCGTCGGTGGGATCTTCGCAATGGCCGGGATCGGCCTGGGTATAAAATTTTACGTGAAGCTGACTTTCACATCCTGGCGATCGGCTTCCTGGGCTTGGAAGAGCGCGTGGGGTCGCAACCCCATGAAGCCGGCCACAAAGTTGGCGGGGATTTGTCCAATGCGGATATTGAAAAGGTTGACGTCCTCATTGAAGCGGTTGCGCTGCCCGGCGATTTTCTCCTCGAGTTCCGTGATCCGGCTTTGCAGTTGCATGAAGTTCGTATTGGCCTTCAGGTCCGGATAATTCTCCGCCACGGCAAACAAGGTCTTGAGGGCGTCGCTAACCATGCCATCAGCTTGGGTCTTCTCGGCGGGAGTGGTGGCGCGCATGTAGGCGGTGCGCGCATCCGTCACGGCCTGCAAGGTTTTCTGCTCGTACTGCATGTAGCCTTTGCAGGTGTCAATGAGCTTGGGAAGTTCGTCGTGCCGCTGTTTAAGCAGTACATCAATGTTGGCGAATGAGCGGTCAATGTCATTCTTTAGAGTGACTAGGCTGTTGTAAATGCCGATGAGATACACGATCAGCCCAATGACGACGATCGCTACAACTACCAATACGGCGATGACCACTGCCCCGACTACCATATTCAGCTCCTTCCTTCATTGGTGATTGGCGATTGCTCCGCGAGCCCTTGCGATGGTCGGCAAAGCTCGGAAAACCCGCCAATCACCAATCACAAATCGCCAATGCCTATGTCATCTTCACATCGACGTCCTGGCGATCTTCCTCTGCCACTTTGAACAGGTCGTGATGTTGCAGGTGCATCATGCCGGCGATGAACACGTCAGGCACCTGTTGAATGCGAATGTTGAAGGTGTTGACGTCATCGTTGAAGAACTCGCGCCGGTCGGCAATCTTTTCTTCCAATTCCGAGATGCGTTTCTGGAGTTGCATGAAATTGTTGTTGGCCTTCAGCTCTGGGTAGTTTTCTGACACCGCAAATAAACTCTTGAGTGCGCCGGAAATCATGTTATCGGCCTGAGCCTTCTCACTCACGGAACCGGCCTTCATAAACGCCGTCCGCGCCTCAGTGATGAGCTGGAAGGTTTTCTGTTCATACTGCATGTAGCCCTTGCAGGTCTCAATCAACTTGGGCAGTTCGTCGTGCCGTTGCTTCAGCAGAACGTCGATATTCGCCCAGGCCTTGTCGATATCGTTTTTCAAACGCACCAGGCTGTTGTAAATGGTAATGAGGTAAGCGAATATCCCCACCACGAAGAGGATCACGACCAGTCCCACCAAAATTGTTATGCCCATCGAAAGGTTTCTCCTTTAGCTTTAGAACGCCCCGTGCTTTGCCAGGAAGATGCCCAGGCAAGCCACGGCCAGAAACGCGCCACCGAAAATATACCGAGCTGCACGATTGCGCAGCGTTCGTCTGATTTCCTTTTCACTCCGCCAGGTGATCAGAAAGGTCGGCTCGTTGGTTCCCTTCACAATCAGATTGCGGTCGTGTTCGTCCTGGGGTGTGGGGTTTTCCACGCACGTTCCCGTGAGGTCGTACCAATGGCCGGGGAGAACCAAATACTCGCTCAACCGGTAGCGGTTAGACAGCCCCCTGCCGAGGTTGATGCCACCTGCAGAGCTGAGGAGGCTTCCACCACTCAATGAAAAGGAACTTCCGAATTTGCTCACAGCCGATTGCGCGTAGGAAAAAAGGTCGGCCTCCGCGGCGATCGTTCCCGTGGCCACCCTGGGAGCGCCTACGCCTGAGAACATCCGCCCCAGCGATCCTCCCAGGCCACCTCCCGTTTGCACCTTCGCGGTCTGAATCAGATCGTATTCCGCATGGTGTGCGTCTACCAGCACTTTGCCAGATGCGTCTTCGAGATAGAACCTCGGTCCATCAGCGTCGGTCGCAGCGTGCGACCAGTGGCCGCCGTTTTTGTCGGAAACCCAACGCTCGATTTCGACTTGGTAAAAACAGCAGGGAGTACGCGTAACCGGGCTCGCGACCGTCTGGTGAGCTCTGGCCTTTCCATGAATTTCCACCAGGCCCATGGCCACGCTCCGAATCGGGATTTCGGGGGTGTCCATCAGCACGCGGTACTCGCGAAATGTGCGAAAGCCTTTGTAAAAGTAGTACAGTCCCGCGCCAAAACCCACCGCCAGCAACACATCTATCTTAGTCGAAGCGTCCGATGACATAGGATGACCAGAAGTTCTCGCCATCCTACTTGACGCGCCAGGAAAAGGCAAGCGCGGCATACTGCCGCGGCGGCACAGCATGGTGAGTGTGGGGGTGCTTGCGTTTCGCCGGGTATTTCGTGGATTAAATCTAACACTACCTCGGCGGGTCCTCCCTTTTCCGCCGCATAAATTGGCTTGCTCGTGGTCTACCCAAGCGGCCGTCTCTTCAGTATGATGATGGAGCGCTTCGACCTCTTTTCGATTGCGGGTAAATCGCCCAAGAAAGGGCTGAGGACCGGGAACGCTGCCATGCCACCGTTTCGAATTCTGGAACACACGGCCGATGTGGGTTTCGAAGCTTTCGGATCGACCCGCGAGGAAGCCTTTATCAATGCCGCTCGCGCATTGATTTACTTGATTGTAGAATTGGATACGGTCGATCCCCGCGAGGAGGTATCCGTGCAGGTGCGGGGACCTGACCCCGAGAGCGTTCTGGTGAATTGGCTGAGCGAGCTTTTGTTTCTCCATGACGCCGAGGGGTGGCTCTTCCGGGATTTTGAGATCCAGAGCCTTCAGGACGATTCGCTGAGCGCCCTGGCACGCGGCGAAAAATTCCAGCGGTCGCGGCACCAGGCCAAACTGCTGGTCAAGGCCATTACTTATCATCAACTCGCGCTGGAAAGAACCCCACGGGGCTGGCGAGCGCAAGTTTATGTGGATATCTAAGGACAATCGAAAGTTGAAAGCTCTTAGCTTGGGCTGCTTGTTGACGGCCTTCGGCCTTCTGCCTTCTACCCGCGGTTTGTCTGCCTCCTTGCTGCTCTACAGTGTCCAAGAGGTTAAACCCAAAGTTTTCGCATGGATTCCCGACGATGTGATCGATCAGGAATGCGATCCCCTTTTCACCCGGGCAGCGACGGCGGGATTCATCGTGACCGGAGATGGTGTGGTCGTGGTAGATACCTCCAATAGTCCGATGCACGCTCGCGACCTGCTCTATGAAATTCGCCGGCGCACCGATTTCCCCATCCGCTACGTCATCAACACCAGCTCGGCAGGCGACCATATGTTGGGCAACGAAGTTTTCACCGACGAACAAGCCACGTTGATTTCCACCGAGGCGGCGCAAGCGGAAATGCTACAGTACCGGCAGGAGCTTTTTGATCGCATGCACGGTGAAGGGGGATGGCGGCTGCAAGCGCGCATGCGGGGCTTCCACGTAACGCCCTCCACTCAAACCTTCGATGAAAAGATGACGCTCAACATGGGCGACCAGGAAATCCGCATGGCCAGCCTGCTGCGCGGCGAGATTTCCCCCGAGGACGCCGTCGTGTATCTGCCTTCCGCGAAAACGCTCTTCCTGGGCGAGCTCTACGACAACCAATATTTTCCGCGAGTTGGTTCGCGCGACGTTCACCGCTGGATCGAGGTGCTGCGGCAAGTCGAGGGCTGGGACGTTGACACATATGTTCCCGGTCACGGCGCACCCGGCAGCAAGAAGGACTTGGTGAATTTCCGCAAGTTCCTGGAATGGCTCGTGGCCCAAGTGGAGATGCGCCTGAAGCAGGGACAAACTCCCGAGGACGTGCAGAAGGCCCTTTGGCTTCCGAAAACCTACAACTGGCACGCCCCCGACCTTGCGTCGGATACCGTCGTGGATGTCTGCCGGCAACTCGCTGCGCGGCACGCGCCCCCCGCCACTGCCCAACCCGGGCGCTAAATTCCCATGGCAATGCAGAGCGCCGCGGCATCGCCGATACTTTCACCGAGTTCGGCCGGGATGATCTGGCACGTGCGCGCCGGCAATTCCAGCGCTTCACGTCTCATGATGCGGCGGGCGGGTTCGAGGAGCAGATCACCCAAGCGCATGGCGAGACCGCCGATGACGATGCGATCGGGGTTCAGCAGGTCGACGAGGATCGCCAATACTTCTCCCAACTTTTCGCCCGTGGTTTCCAGAACTGCCCGCGCGACTTTGTCGCCCTGTCGGGCCGCCACGCCGATATCCTTCGCGGTAATCGGGCCACCCGATCGATATAATTTCGCCAAGCGAGTAGGGCGCTTTTTCTTGAGGGCAGCGGCCACTGCATGCTGTGCCACCTGCGCCATGCCGCCGCCGCTTGCCCAACCTTCCGCCGAGCCTTTCTTGTTGTGACCGATGGGGCCGGTACGGGTCAGGCGAAGGTGGCCCACTTCGCCGGCCAGGTCGTTGGTGCCGCGGTAGAGCCGCCCGTCGGTGATGACGCCGGCGCCAAGGCCTGTGCCCATGGTGAGGAACACCATGTTCTGGCAGCCTTTACCGGCTCCGAAGCGATGTTCCGCAACGGCCCCGGCATTCGCGTCATTTTCGATCAAACATTCCGCTTGGAATTCGCGCTCCAGTAGGGCCTTGATCGGCACGTCATCCCAAGTGGGTAGATTGGGCGGCGACTGGATGATCCCCTGCACTCGGTCCAGCGGGCCTCCACAACTGACGCCCAGCCGCGCGATGGCGGTGCTGTCAGCGCCTTGCTCCGCCAGCATCTCGTGAATTCCCGACTTAATCAATTCCAGCGCTCGCTCAGGCCCCTGGGCGGGACGGGTGGCGAACTCCTTGCGCGCGATGACTTCCGGCGGCGTGGAGGAAAGAAGGACGGCGGTTTTTGTGCCGCCAATATCGATTCCGACCAGCAGCTTGCCTTCCGACGTATTCACGGGCAGTCTCCTGTTCCAGGGCGGTTGGGTCGAAGTGTATTTGCCTTCCGATCCGCTGGCAACGAATTCGTCCGGCGCACATGCCGTCCGCCGGCGGGAAGCATGAAACTATACTTGTAATTTCCTTCTGAGGGAATATGCTCTTGGTTGGGCCAAAGAATCGGTGAAGCATATCAGTACCGGAGGAGAACCATGACCTATTCGCGAAGAGATTTATGCCTGCTGGTTACCGCGCTTGCCGCATCCCCGGCGGTTGCGGCGCAGCAGGCGACGCTACCGAGTAAGGCAATTCCCTACGATGAAATGCCGGTGAAAGAGCGGAACGGAAATCAATCGCGCGCCATTTTTTCGGGCGAACTCCACACCGGCGCTTACCTGGAAGTTCACCAGACTCGACTTGCGCCGGGGGCAATGCCCCACCCGCCGCATCACCACGTGCACGAGGAGATGTTCCTGATCAGGGAAGGAACCCTCGAAGTGACGATCAGCGGGAAAACCACCCGGTTGGGCCCCGGCTCGGTGGGTTTCGCGGCTTCGAACGACGAACACGGAGTCCGCAACATCGGCACAAATCCTGCGGAGTATTTTGTGGTCGCCTTTGGCAAAGATGCGTAGCCGCGATCCCATTTGGATTTGCGATTTCGGATTTTGGATTGAGAACGCGGCAGGCTCCCGGTCTCCGAATCCAAAATCTAAATCTAAAATCAAGAAGCCTTGGGCAAGTGTGCCAGCGCCTCGCGAATTTTCGCTTCCGGATATTCGTAATCGGAAAGCTCGCCGGCAAAATACTTCTCATACGCAGCCATATCAAAGTGCCCGTGACCGCTAAGGTTGAAGAGGATGGTTTTCTCTTTGCCCTCTTCTTTGGCCTTCAGCGCTTCGTCGACCACGCAGCAGACGGCATGGGAAGTTTCCGGCGCCACGATCAGGCCCTCGGCGCGCGCGAACGTCAGCGCGGCTTCAAAGCATTTCAATTGCGGATAGCTCACCGCCTCCACCACCCCTTCGCGGTGGAGCAGGCTCACGAGGGGCGCCATGCCGTGGTAGCGCAAGCCGCCCGCGTGGATTCCGGGCGGGATGAAGTCGTGCCCCAGCGTATCCATTTTGAGCAGGGGAGTCATGCCGCTCTTGTCGCCGAAGTCGTAAGCGTAAATGCCCTTGGTCATGGTGGGACACGCGGCGGGTTCGACAGCGATCAGACGAAGGTTCTTGCCCGCGGCCTTTTCCGGCACGAAGGGGAATGCCAGCCCGGCGAAGTTGCTCCCGCCGCCACAGCAGCCGATGACGATGTCCGGTGAAGCTCCGGCAAGTTTCATCTGCGCAATGGCTTCCTGCCCGATCACGGTTTGATGCAGCAGCACGTGGTTCAGGACGCTGCCCAGCGAATAGTTGGTGTCCTTGTGAGTGGCGGCGTCTTCCACCGCTTCGCTGATGGCGATGCCCAGACTGCCCGGGGTTTCGGGGTCTTCCGCCAGAATCTTCCGCCCGGCTTGCGTCAGGTCACTGGGGGAAGGAACGCATTTCGCGCCCCAGCATTCCATCATGGTGCGGCGATGCGGTTTCTGATAGAAGCTGCACTTCACCATGTAGACCATGCACTCCATGCCGAACACGTTGCAGCCGAGCGCCAGCGCGCTGCCCCACTGTCCCGCCCCCGTTTCCGTGGTCAAGCGTTTGATGCCCGCGGCCTTGTTGTAATACGCCTGAGCAATGGCCGTGTTGGGCTTGTGGCTGCCGGCGGGCGAGACTCCTTCGTTCTTGAAAAAGATCTTGGCGGGAGTCCCCAGCGCCTTCTCCAGCCGCAAACCGCGGTGCAACGGCGTCGGCCGCCACATCCGCAGGATGTCGAGAACCGGTTCCGGGATGGGAATGTTCTGCGCCGCCGTGACCTCCTGCTCGATCAGCGCGTAGGGGAAGATGGGGGCAAGGTCCTGCGGTCCCGCCGGTTGCAGCGTGCCGGGATGCAATGGCGGCGACATGGGCGCCGGTAAGTCAGGCACCACGTTGTACCAGAATTTGGGAATCTCCCGTTCAGAAAGTAGATAACGATAATCAGCCATGATAGGTCTCCATGTAAACCGCAAAAAAATTGGATGGCGCCCGCGGCGGCCCCCACGCCGCAAAGTTTAAGGCCGAATCGAAGGCGGCAGGATAACACAAAAAGTCAGCCGATAGGCAACCAGACGCGAGCATGTTCAACAGCATTTCGGATTATCGTGCAATCTATGCATTTTGGTTAAGAAGTCCGATCGATTGCTGTCGAAGATCGCGCAATTGGCGTGTCCCCATGTAAAAGCCTTGTTTTTCACCAGACATTTTGTCACCGTCGCCTGTGTTTTCATACATATCCGCGGTGGTTGCTTCATTTCTAACATCTCTAAGGGTCCGCCTGGCGCAGACATCAGCTTGATGCTGTGAAAAAATCTGCAGTTTCATCCGTCAGCCGACGGACAAAGACGTAAAGATCGCAAAGAGTAATTGCTTTGTTTCCTTTCCGCCTCGCCGTGAAGTGTTTTTGCTCCTTCCGGAATTTTCTCACAGCTTCTCTTGCGAGAGCATCCCGTTCCCGCCCCACTCAACAGAGTATCCGAGGGCGGTGGCATGGCCGATCTGCCCCGATCCATCGAGGTCCTGGCCTTGAGAGATCACTGTGACCCCGATGAATTTTAGTAGGCTACTCCGGCCACATGCCATTTTTATTGACCTCGCGTCCAACGCCTTTCTCCTTTATCTTCATAAACATCGTGGAGAGAATGGAATAACTCCTTTTATTTTCATAAACATCGTGGAGAGCCGGAAAGTAGACATTTTTCTGTATTTGTTTTCATTAAGTTAGCGCGTCTCATGCCCATTTTTTCGCCCCCTTTTCTCCCCGGCGACCCTGGCCGCCGATAATTTTTCAACTTCCCTATTTTCAATAAGATGGGTTTTTGCAAAATTTCCGCTGTTAGTCGCTAATCCCTTTTGTTTCTGCTACATCGTGGAGAGCCCCACCTCACTTTTTCGCCCCGGTTCTCGTGCCTCAATCTAACTCTACTTATTTGAACGACTTAGAGAGTTTAGACTTTCTGGCGCTAAACAAGGAACCCCTTCATTTTCTGACACATCGTGGGGAGGTGCGTCCACCTTTTCGCCCCCGCTTTCTGAATTTCAACCTAACTCTCCTTTTTTGAAGGGAATAGAGCGTTGAGACATTCTGACGCTAAACAACGAACCCCTTTCTTTTCTGACACATCGTGGAGAGGTGCAGCATCAGGGGCTAGGTACTCAGGGCTAGAGACTCCCCAGAATCCAACCCTCGGGGCTCGAACGAGTCCGGTGTTCCGAGACCCGGCGCCAGCCCCTCATCCGCAGCCCCTGGCACACAGCCCCGAGGCTTGATTCCTAGCCGTACTGCGCGATATCACGCTCTTTTTTCGCCCTCCGCACAGTAGGCTAGCACGTTGGCGGCCATTCTGCCTACCGTAATTTACAGATTTCTGCCAGCTTGCAGGGGTACGGCTTGCCGTACCCGCTTGGTACGGTGAGGTCGTAGTGGCGAGTTTACCTCGCCATGGCGGCGTAAAGCCGCCGCTACGGTATGCCGCCCTCATGGACGCCGCTACAACGCCGGGCATCAGCGGGGCAAAGCCCTTTACCTAGGAGCAGGTCGTAAGCATGGTGCGCGCCGGGCTGGGAGATGATTCGGGCGCCAAGCTGATCGAGCAGCGCGGGATTGATTTCGCCCCGTCCGAAGACTTTATCCAAACCCTCAAGGCCGCAGGCGCGAGCGAGGCATTTCTTAAGGCCTTGCGCGCCGCCAAGCCGCCCGAGCCCGCCAGCGCGAAGAAGCCGCTGAATCAAGTCCAGGTTTTCGCCTCGCTGGTGGGCCAAGTGCCGAGCCACCGAGTCACCATGCTGGTCCAGGAACGCGGAATTGATTCTGAGCCCACGGATGACTACCTTCAGGAAGTCCGCTTGGCAGGCGGCGAGGACGAACTAATTAGCGCGCTCAAGAGCGCCAAGGTGACGAAGCCCGTGACTGTTGATCCGGCGGCGCAGGCACAACAGACCGAGGTTCGGCAACACGTAGCGCGTGAGTCGTCGCACTGCAGAGTCACCGAGAAGAATTCATGGACGTGAATTAGCCGATGTCCTACCGCGCGGGGACCGGCACGAACACCATATTAAATTCCTGGAACTGTTTCGGTGCGTACCCGTGAGAGCGCATGAAGGCCTTCACTTCCTCCACGCTGGCGCCCATCGATTTCAGTTGCCCTTCGACTAGTTCCACGGAGACGACAGGCCTGTAGCGGGTGAGGGTTTCCTCCGCGCCTTTCAGCACCAGGAACTCTGCGCCCTCCACATCTATTTTCACCGCATCCACCCGAGTGACCCCGGCCTCTCTCACGATGTCATCCAGGCGGCGGGCGCGCACTTGATAAGAGTCAGCGACGCCCCCCGCCCGCGAAGCGTTCGATGAAGAAAGCGAACTCTCCCCTGTGTTCGCGCGCGCCGCGGCATAAAACATCAAGGTGGTTTCGGAATCCGAACAAGCTACCGGCGCGACCACGATGACCGCGCCGGCACCGCTCGCCCGGATATTGTCCCGGAGCCGGAGAAGGGTCTCATGATTTGGTTCTACGGCGATGACACGCCCCTTGGGTCCAACTGCCTTGGCTGCTTTCAGCGAGTACCACCCAATGTGCGCGCCGACATCGATGAACGTGCCACCGGCCGGAGTGTGCTGCTCCAACGCGTGCCAGGTCTTTGGTTCCCAGTCGCCAACCATAAGGATATCGCTGCTTACCAAATCGTTAGGGTCGAGCAGCATGGTGACGCCTGGTTCGACGTGGACCCAGATCGGAACGAATGGTTCGAAAATCGGCGACAAACGGACGGGCACGTCCGAGCCTGTCGCATAGTGCCAATGTGAACGCCACGCCCGGGAGAAAACGGCAAATCCCCTCGTCCTCAGGGAAGGCCACACCATGAAGATGGTTCCGGCAGCAATCAAACATAACAGCACCAGCAGGCGTACTCGTACCCATTTGTTCTTCACAGAACAACCCTCTCCCGGAATTCAGACTTTAGCATTCCGGAACGAGACAAGCCAGGCTTGAGACTTCTGAGGATGAAATATGACCATATTCGCCGGGCCCCCGCGCACTCATGCCAGTGCTGTCCCAGTTGGTTTGGCAGTCAGAGCCGGAATTGGTTTCTTGCTTACTTTGCGGTTAGGAGTTTACACTTGTTTGCCTTCGGCGGTAGCCACGGTCGGGGCTCTCGTTACCGTGGGCTTTCCCTTCTCAGGCGCCGTTCAAACAGGTGAAGGCAATCACAAGATGCCGGGCTTGCCCTGCCCGGCGTTCTGCGTGGTGAATGCGGAACCAGGGGGCGGTCCGTCGGTTGACGTATCCCCCTACATCTTGCGCAGATCGATCGCGAAGTCGGGGCAGGCCTCGTGCCGCCCTCTGCCAGGGCGCCCACGAGAGAAGTCTTTAGTTTTTGCGCTGGTCGAGGGCGGGGGATATCTCCCGCCCTCACCCGCCTTACGAAGCCGGAGATACCCTCAGCTTTCCAGTGCCTTCTTGCAGTACTCGAAACATTTCTTCACTTCGGCGATCGTGTCCATGCCCGGCTTGCCGTACTCGTACTCGATGTTGGCGGGAATCTTCCAATGCTTGTCGCGCAGCAGTTGCAGCACGGCCACGATGGGCGTGTCACCCTGGCCGAAGGGCAGATTCGCACCATGATCCTTCTTTCGATCCTTAATGTGCAGGGTGACGATTTTTGCGTGGTGCTCCGTAATGTACGCGACGGGATCCCCGCCTGCGGCCACGAAGTGGCCGATGTCAAGATTGACTCCGATGTAAGGGGATGCGCCTTTCATGGCGCGGGCGAAGGTTTCCGCGGTGGAGAACTCATCGGGCTTGGAGGTCGAGTCGTGCCCGTGGAAGCCCACCATGATTTTGTATTTCTGCGCGTACTTATCAACGCGAGGCGCCACACTGACGTTCGCCGACGAGGTGATATATTTTACCCCCATCGCCTGAGCGATCTGAAAGCCCCGATCAATTTCTTCGTCGGTGAATTCTTTTCGGAAGCCGTAGGTGTAAGCGTAGACAAGCACGCCCGCATTGTCATACTTCTTCCGGAGACCCTTGAAATAGTCGAGCGGGGCTTCGCTCATCCATTTGGCGGCATCTGGACCCTTTAGGTTCGTGGGTTCCACGCCACTCGATAGTTCACACTCGCCCAACCCCACCGTTTGGAAGGCCTTGATGATGGCATCCGGCTCTCGAAGATCTCGGAACGAGTAGCTTTGCGCGCCAATCTGCACTCCCCGAACAACCGAATTGATCATAGCGGCGCCGCGAAGTTTCCCGGCCGGGACCAGCGCGCCCGCACATCCCGCCAACAGGAGCTTCCCTGCGTCACGTCGTGAAATGGAAGCCATAATTCCTCCTTAGAAAACAGCAAAATTATGGCGAGAGTATACGGCGTGAACGGGCAGGTAGCAAGCATGGGGAAAGGAGCGAACAAAAGTCATCAGGCATCAGTTTTCAGTTGTCAGCAAAAGCAGCCGGTCCTCTGGCCGACTGAGAACTGATGACTGACAACTGTTAGAAAGGAATCTCGTGGTCGTCCAATAGTTGAATTCCCGCGGAGGTAAGCTGATAGGTGGCCAAGTGGCGTGGAGGTATACGCTTTTCCTCGACCGCTTTCACGTACTCATCCTCTTTCAAATAACTGATGGTGACTTTATCCCTCAGGACGTCCATTTTTCCGTCATAGATGTCACGGTTTTCCCAAAGCGACTTCAGGTTCTGCCCGTCGAAGGAATAGAGGATCAGCGAGAGGCGCAGTTGGCTTTTTCCGGGGCGAAAACCGTAAATGAAAAACCGGAGGTCTTCCCAGGCAAGCTGGGGCAGCATTTGATAGTGCAGATCAGTGCGAGGAATAAAGTTCGTGACGGTCACGAGATGGCTCTTGCCCGCGTTGCTTTCAAAAATCGCCACCACATTCTGACGGTCAAAGTCGGTCCAGCCCAGGGTGTACCCCGCGCCCACCACAATTTGGCCCTTCCAAGGTTGCGCGAAAGCCGCCGGCAGACCCACCAGGGGATAGTGCAGGAGGGAGAACACGCTTTCCAGTTCGCGGCGCGTTTCCACGTCCGTCGGCGTGCGATTGGCCATCCACTCCGCCATGTGATCCACCACCAATTTTTGAATCTGGCCGGTGATGGGCCCCGCGTCATCCAGCATCACGCCATAAAGTTGCTTCGCCAAGTCGTTGATTTGCGCGGGCAAGCCGGTGGGCGGAGGCGGTGGCGCCTTCTTTTTCCCCGCGGCCACGCCCACGCCGAGTACCAAGGTTAGGAGTGACAACACCTGCATGTGGAAAAGAACGGTTTTTCGACTCGATAAAGCACGCATGCCGTTTACCCTCAGGGGATTGAAATTCGAAACTCGAAATTCAATGTTAAATCGAGTTTCGATTTTCGAGTTTCTAATTTCCCGGCATTTCCAGCAGGACCTTCAAAGCTGAAGTCTGGTCCAAATATTCGAAGGCCTTAAGTCCCAGCTCCAAAGGAAAGGTTTTGCTGATTAGATGCTGAACGCTCACGTGTTGCCGCCGGAGCAACTCGAGAGCCGGCGCAAAGACCCCGCAACGGGAACCGAGCAGGGTGACCTCATCCACCACCAGTTTGGTGGCATCAAAGCTCGCTGCGCCGTGAAAAGTCGATTTCAATACCACAGTACCGCGCGGCTCCACCAGGCGCAGCGCCTCGCCGATGCCGCGCGGCGAGCCCGTTGCTTCCACCGTCAGGGGAAAGCTACTGGGGGCAAGCTCCTCAGCGCCTACGCTCAAAACCCGGACGCCCCAGGCCCGCGCCAGATCCAATTTCCATCCATGCCGGCCAATCAGCGTCACCTGCGCTCCGGCATGCTTCAGCACCTGAGCCACCAGCAGCCCCAAGCGCCCGTCGCCGATAATGGCCACGCGCGCCCCCGGTGGGAGGGTCATTTGTTCCAGGATTTCACATGCCGCCGCCACGGGCTCAGTGAAGGTCGCGGCGGGGTCCGAAATCTCGTCGGGGACTTTGTGCAGATTCTCGACCGGCAGAGTTACATACTCGGCAAATACTCCCGGGCGATTTACGATCCCAAGAACCGTCCGATGCGGGCAATGCCGGCCCAGACCTTTCGTACACCAGGGGCAATGGCCGCAGGCAAGATTGATTTCTCCCACCACGCGCTGGCCCACCCAGTGCGGGTCGTCACATTCCACCACACGCCCGACGAACTCATGGCCAGGAATACCGTGAAAACCCGAATAACCTTTCAAGATTTCCCGGTCAGTGCCGCAGATGCCCGCCAGCAAGACTTTTATCAACGCCTCGCCGGGCGCGGGCTGCGGCTTGGGGATTTCGCGCAGGGTGAGTTTGCCATCGAAAAAGAGTGCCTTCATAATTGCCGATTGATGATTTTCGATTGCCGATTGTTGATTGCCGATTGATGATTGGAGATGGCTCGATTCAAATGTGAATCGACCATCAAAGTGTTCTCAATCGTCAAACATCAATCGGCAATCGGCAATTCCTCGAAAGCTTGGGCAATCTTATCGTCCTGATCTTCCCCTACCGTTCGCAGGTCGATGATGAACTCGTCCTGCTCGACGCGGCCGAGGATGGCGGGCTTCTGGCGCCGGAGCATTTCCTCCAGCTTTGCCGCACTGCGCTGGCTGTGCCGGATCGCTATAAGCGAAGTGGCGAGCGTCTGGCCGGGAGTGGAGCCGCCGCCGATAACGGATTCGCCGTCCCGGAGGACAGCCGTGAAACCCGGCCGGGCGGAGAGGCTCTTTGCCAGGCGGCCGGCCCGCATTGCAATTTCCTCTTTAGAAAGGCGGATCATACGCAGCGCCGGAATGGCATCCAGACGCCCCTGCAAATAAAGAGAGACAGTCGCTTCCAGCGCGGCAATCGTCAGTTTATCCACACGCAGCGCGCGAAAGAGCGGATTCCTCCGGACGCGTTCGAGCGGTTCGCGTTTCCCCACCAGGATTCCCGCCTGCGGGCCCCCCAACAGCTTGTCGCCGCTAAAAGTCACGACGTCAGCGCCGGCTTGCAAGCTCACGCTGGCGGGCCGTTCATCGCGCACGCCGCAGGGAGTGAGATCGACCATGCAGCCGCTGCCCAGGTCCTCCATCAGAAGCAGCCTGTGCTGGCGGGCCAATTCCACCAATTCCTCCAAGCGGGGCCGTTCCGTAAAACCCAGGATGCGGAAATTGCTCGGGTGCACTCGCAACAACACGCGCGTGCGCTCGTTGATAGCCGCGGCGTAATCACCGGCACGCGTGCGGTTCGTGGTGCCGACTTCGCGCAGCACCGCCCCGCTTTTCACGCAAACGTCGGGAATGCGGAACGAGCCGCCGATTTCAATCAGCTCACCGCGCGACACGATGACTTCTGAACCCTCCGCCAGCGTGTTCAGGGCCAGAAAGACGGCGGCGGCGTTGTTGTTGACCACCAGCGCCCGCTCGGCGCCCAGCAGCCGGCTGAGGAGCAGGTCCGTGTGGACATCGCGTTGACCGCGCTCGCCGCGCTCCAGATCGTACTCCAGGTTGGAATAGCCCGCGGCGGCCTGGACCAGGTGAGCAAGCGCTTCCGGCGCCAGCGGCGCGCGTCCCAGGTTGGTGTGGAGGATGACCCCCGTGGCGTTAATGACGGGCTGAAGCGAAAGTCCCGTCTCGGCTTCCTGGAGGATTTCTTCTTCCAGACATTCGGCCGAAAGGTTGGCCAGACTGCCGCGGGAGATTCTTTCGCGCAGGCTCTGAAGAACCTTCCGCGTCGCCTCCACCACCAACCGATGGCCTACACGTCCTTCGAGCTCGCGCAAGCTTTGGCGATTCAACAGTTCATCCACCGCGGGAATCTGGCGGAGTAAGCTGCTGGCAGCGGGTTCGGGACCACTCTCGGGGGAGTCCATAGACGTTTCGGTCGATAACTCAAGAGGGAGCAAGGGCAGGGTGCACCCCCCACCCCTCCCCGCGACATTTCAACATAGTCGGCAGTGCCCGTCAACTTTCCGGTTGACGCGGCTCGTTTCAAACGGGGTATAATTCTGATTCCTGAACTGGACTTGAGGCGCTCCCGTGACCGTTGACGAAGAGTTCAACAAGCTCGACGACGATATTCGCCGTCTCAAGATTGAATACGAGGTTTATTTTAGCGGCGGATCTCCCCGCCCTCCGCACGATACCCTCTACCGTGTAGAAACCGCGATCAAGAAATTTTCCAGCGACCAGTCCAAGCTGAACTTCAGCCAGCGCTTCCGTTTTACGAGTCTGACCCAGAAGTACGCCGTCAACGCGCAACTTTGGCGGCGCAAACTTCAGGAAAAGGAAGAAGGCCGCACTCTGATGGGCGCGCAGAAACGCCCGATCGAAGCGCCGGTGGAAGATGGTACTGTGCGCATAGTCTGTTCGGATCCGGACACGGAGAAGGAAAAGATCGACCAACTTCTGCAAGCTATGAAGGAGGCCAGGAAGCAGGCTGGGGAGACCGCCAGCAGCCTTGACGCCGCCGCCTTCCATAAATTCATCAAAGATAAAACCAAGCAAATAAAGGACACGCTGGGCTGCCAAAAGGTACAGTTCTCCGTGTCGGTTGAGGATGGCAAAGTGAAGTTCAAGGCCACGAAAGCGGATTGAGCAAATCAGGAGCCAGGAGACAGAAGTCAGGAGCTGGAAGTTAGGAGCCAAAAGTCAGGCGTCAGGTGCCAGAAGTCAGGAATCAGGAGCAAGACCTTTTCAGCCCATCTCATTATTGCCAGAGCGCATCGCAATGTTGGAATCGACCATTCATATTTCACAGAGCCTTCAGCCCTGTTTTTTGGTCGCGGCAGGGATTCGAGTTCTAACTCCTGACTCCTAGCTCCTAACTCCTCCCAAAGGGGTTTCCATGCGCAAAATTTCTCGGGCGCTGATCAGCGTCAGCGACAAGACCGGTATCGTTGAACTGGCCTCCGGACTTATGTCCCTGGAGGTTGAGTTGCTCTCTACCGGCGGCACCGCGAAACTCCTCCGCGAGAAGGGCCTGAAGGTGCGGGATGTCTCGGATTTGACGGGATTCCCCGAGATGCTCGACGGCCGGGTAAAAACCCTTCATCCGAAGATTCACGGCGGCCTGCTGGCCAGGCGCTCAAACCCTCAGCACCAGGCGCAGGTAAGAGAACACAGCATCGAGTTCATCGACATGGTTGTGGTGAATCTTTATCCTTTCGAAAAAACCGCGATGAAGCCCGGGGTGACCTTGGAAGAGTTGATCGAGAACATCGACATAGGCGGTCCCTCGATGCTGCGTTCGGCCGCGAAAAATTTTGAGGATGTCACGGTGGTTGTGGACGCCGCCGATTATCCCGCGGTCCTGGAGGAGCTACAACGAAATAGCGGGGGTGTTTCGCGGGAAACGCGTGCCCGGCTGGCGCGAAAAGCATTCGCTACGACGGCGGCTTACGACAGCGCTATCTCCACTACCTTGCAGAAAATGGCCAATGGAGAATTTCCGGAGACGCTCCACCTGAACTACCGGAAAGTGATGGACTTGAGGTATGGGGAGAATCCGCATCAGAAGGCCGCGCTTTATCGCAGTCCTTCCGCGGCCGGACGGGGCTTGGCGGCGGCTCCGCAACTCCAGGGCAAGGAACTTTCCTATAACAACCTGGTGGATTTGGAGGCTGCCTGGCGTCTGGTGCAGGAATTTGCAGAACCGACTACGGTCATCATCAAACACACCAACCCCTGTGGAGTGGCCACGGGCGCGACGCTGGTGGAAAGTTACCAGCACGCCGTGGAAGTCGACCCGGTGTCGGCCTTCGGGTCCGTGATTGCCTTCAACCGTGCGCTGAATGGACCCACGGCGGAGGAGTTGTTAAAGCTCTTCGTGGAAGCCGTCGTGGCGCCGGGTTTTGAGGCGCCCGCCCTGGAGCGGTTGGCCGGCAAGAAAAACCTGCGTCTCCTCGATATGTCGGCGACGGCCGGCGACGACTTCGGGCTCCAGTTCAAGGCCGTGGGGGGAGGGCTGCTCGTCCAAACACCCGATTCTCTGCCCGCACAACCCCATCTATGGAAATGCGTCACGGGCCGCCAGCCTTCGCCGGAAGAAACGGAGGCCATGATCTTTGCCTGGCGAGTGGTGAAGCATGTCAAATCGAACGCCATCGTTTTTGCCCGGCCAGGAGTCCTGGTGGGCGTGGGGGCCGGCCAAATGAGCCGCGTGGACTCTGTCCGGCTGGGAGCCACTAAGGCGCGCGATTTGAAGCACGTGCTGGAAGGCACGGTGCTCGCTTCCGATGCCTTTTTCCCCTTTGCCGATGGAGTGGAAGAAGCAGCACGAGTCGGGGTCACAGCGATCATACAGCCTGGCGGGTCGGTTCGTGACAACGAAGTCATCGCCGCGGCCAACCAGCACAATTTGGCGATGGTCTTAACCGGAGTGCGGCACTTCTCACATTGAGGCGCCCACACCACCTCTGGTACAAATCCCCATCGAGGTGAAGACCATCCTCCGCTTTCAGCGGGTGGAGACGCAGTGGAAGTGGGCGCAATTTTGTCTTCCGGCGAGAACGCACAACTTCCTGAGTGGCCTGGCGGTGTTAGGACTTCGGGGCGTAATAGCCGTCGCGCGCCACAATGTGGTACTTCACCTTCTTGCCTTTCTCATTGAAAATCTCAAGAGGATTTCCCTGGTCGTCTACCACTGCAACCTTGAGCTTGTGGAAGCGGCCGTCTTTGGTCGCGTTGGTGGGAACGAAGCCCAGGCTATATTGCCTGCGAAGTTGCTCCGCGAGTTGCTGGTAATCGCTCGGCACCTCCTGCTCGAAGCGCGGGAAATAGGCCTGACCGCCGGAGTAGGAGGCGATGGTATTGAGCGCATTTCTGGCCTGCAAAGTGTTAATGGAGTCGCCTCTGGGGCTGCGAATGGTCATGAATTCCATAATGCTGATGGGATAGATGGGTGTGTCCGAGGCCTTCACGATTTTCAGGCACTGGTCGTAGGTCAGCTTGCTGAAAGTATCGATGCCGGTGACCACAGCCACAATAGCTTTGCGCCCGTGCACCTCTTTCATTCGGTCCAGGACAAAAGCCAGCGCGTCGTAAATGCAGGCTTCGCTAAAGCCCGGGATGCGCAGTTGATCCAGCCCCGCGCGCACCTCCGAGCGGTCTTGGGTGAAATCGGTAAGGATCTGCGTTTTCAAGTCGAATGAAACGACCGCCACCCAGTCTTTGGGGTGTACGACATTCAAGAAATCGTAGCTGTATCGAAGCGCTATATACAGGAACGGCCACCAGCGGTTGGCGAATTCAACCAGCATACAAATGGTCATCGGGGCTTCGCCGGTTCCGAAATTGGTGATGGCTTGCGGGACGCCGTCGTCGGTTAACTGGAAATTCTTTTTTCCCAAGTTCTGGAGCGGGCTGCCATTGTTGTCGACGACCATCACATCCACGTTGACCAGGTTAGTGGTCGTTGACAGTGTATAGATATCGCTGGGATTGATCTTTTCGGGCTTCTTCTCCGCTGGCGCGGGAGCCGGCTGCGTCTTCTTCGGAACCAGAACTGTTTCCCCCACGTCCGGCTGCGGTCCCGAGGTTTGCTGTTGCCCAGTTGGCGATGGCTCCTGGGACTGGGCAAACCATTTGGGCGGGAAGCTCGCCAGGACCAGCACCCCGACAACTCCCACCACCAGAGTAATGGGCAAATACGGTTTCTTGTTCCTCATACAGCACCCTCCGCGACGCCTCGCAGTAATATTATGTATGATGCCACTGGCGCCCGCTTGGGTCAACTCAGAGGCAGCAGAAGTTTAGGGGCGCGCCACCGCTTGTGGTGCACACGGATCAACGGCGTCCACTAGAATTGGTTGCCTGGTTTATTTTGCCCGTACATATGGTACCATAGTACTATTGCCAAAGTTTTGGGAGGGCACTAGAGTGCCGAGCGTAAGTGAAGGGTATTTGGAAGTGTAGACATTAATTGACATTTTGTCCGTTTGGGACAAAATGAAAATTATTGGGGAAGTGTCTAAAAACGTATTGACTTGGAATAATTAATCGCATAGGCTTTCCGCCAGATAGCAGTTTTGTTGATTGGGAAACTGGAGGAAAGCCGTGAGAAATTACTTTCTAGCATTTTTGCTCGCGTTGTTGGTAGTATTGAGTAGTATTTCGGTTCGGCGGAGTGTTGCGGGCATTGGGGGAAGCCCGGCACCAATGCCGCCGATGAACGGGCTGAGCATTGGGGGAAGCCCGGCGCCGATGCCGCCGATGGGATAAATTGCTTCCGGTCGAGATGAGCGACGCGGAAGCAACTGAGGACGACTGATAGTTCCGTGACGCTCATGAGTGACCAGATCCTAATCCACGGCCTTCAATACGGAATCTACGCTCTGGAAGCGACAGTATGTGTGCTGCTTGCTTCAAGAGGAAGGTGGCGGCGCCTCAAAGGCCTGTGCCTGTACGTAACGCTGCTGTTTGCTTTGGACGGGGTCGCGCGCCCGGCAGTACTCCATTATTTCGGCTTTGCATCCCACCTATACCGATATTTCTATTGGCTCACCGATGTGGTGTTTGCCCTGGGGGCGTTCCTGTTGATCTGCGCTTTCTTCCGGCGGGCTTGCGCTCGGGAGGAAAGATTGTGGCGCCTCGTCCGTCTGATGCTGGTTTTCGTCTTCGCGCTGGTCGTGGCAATTTCGGCTTTTGCCCTTACCCGCCATTATACCCAAATTTACAGTGGATTCATTGTTGAGTTTAGCCAGAACCTCTACTTTAGTTGTTTGGTTCTGAATACCATGCTTTTCGTGATGATCCAGCAACTCGCGATTGAAGACGACGAGCTCGGACTGTTGGTCTGTGGGATGGGTGTTCAGTTCGCAGGCGAAGCGGCCGGTTTGGCATTGTATCACCTGACTCTTGGCGAGGCCCTCGTGAACACCGTCTTTAGCTTCTTAAACCCGGCCTGTACGCTGGGGATGTTGTTGATTTGGACTTATGCCATCGTGAAGACGCCCCAGACAGTTCCGGTTCATTCGCAGGTGGGGAAACAAGCAGCCTTGGCGGAGGCCGTTGCGGACTAGTACGTTGCTGTGAGGTGAAGCATGATCATGGCGGCCCTGATCTTGATCCTATCCACGGGGCTATTTTTCTTCTATCTCCAGGCGGTCTGTCAAAAGATCTTGCGCCGGCAGTTCACGCAAGAATTTTTCCAATCGATCGTCAACGCCAATCGCCTGGAGTTCCCATCGGTTCGAAAGGCCATCGAGGATTTTGGCTCTCCCGTGGAATACCCACGGCTGACGCTGACGCTCAAATGTGATTTTCTGGCGCTCACCTACCTCCTCAAGAATGCTGCCAACGTCAATCAGCGCTATAGCTATGAAGAGCGTCTTTTGATTGTCTACTTCAAGTTGCTCTTTGCGTCTCTGGTTACGCGCCACTGGCTGAAATTGCGCGAAACGCCGGCCGCCTTGAAGTTGACTGCCATCCTCGAATACTTTGCCAACGTGGTGGGAGAGCGTGTGAATACGGTGAGATTCGGAAACCTGACGGCTTCCGACTATCTCCTGAATCTCTAATTGCCCCTTCCTCTAAGGAATTCCTCGAATTCCCGTCTTCGTGTTCATATCTTCAGTGCCAGTTCAGTTTGCCTTGGGGACGCGATTGGAGCGTTGGAACTCCTTTTGAATTCAAGCTGGGCCACCTATAACGGCCGCTCTAGGAATCAAACTATGGCCTGACCGCATTTTCCGGGCGCCATATCCCCCCTCCCCTGCCCATTCACTTTGAGTTGACCCTGCCCTCACCAGGGTGTATGTATCATGGCAACCGATTCGTGCGCCCTTCAGGCGGAAAAGGGAGGAGGCCATGTTCAAAACCGCCCTTCGAGTTGTGACCCTTGCGTTGTGCGCCATTATTGGCCTTTGGGCTGTAGTTCATGGGTTTGCCCTGGCGGCGACGGTCAGCGCCCCCAGCCAAGAAGACATGCTTCAGTACCTGTTGGAGGTAAGCGTCTCCATTGCCGGCGGGGTGTGCGTGCTGTCGGTGGCGGTCCAGCAGCTTAATTGTTGGCGAACTCACCGCAAGGACGGCGGGCTGATCTGACAGGTTCCTCAATCAAGAAGCCGCGTTGGCCCTTTGGCCGTCATTTTCACCATCGGTCTGGAAGGTGGCGCAGGGATTTCTTGCCAACTTTGAGCATCTGACCCTTGCAACCCGAGCCATGAGGTGCGTGTGTAAGGTTCTGGCCGGGGTCATCATTATGTGGATCAGGCGTCCACCCGGGAATCAACAGATTGAATCCCCTCAATCTGTCCCATGACATGGCGGAGGTTTCGTCATTCCCTCAGCCCGATTCTGGTGATATATTGATGCAACGCGCTTTGCTTGAGATTAGTAAAAGGGCGTAAAATAGCATAGTTCGTTTTGCAACTCTGCATCGGACTAGGGCCGGTGGAGGGGATTTGTATCCCCCGTTGGCTGACATTAATGTTTGACGCACTCCAAGACCGGCTGCAAAAGGTATTCAAGACCCTCCGTATCCAGGGAGTCCTGACCGACGAGGTCGTGGACCAAACCTTACGCGAGGTACGTCTGGCGCTTCTCGACGCCGACGTTAACCTCAATGTCGTAAAGGAGTTGCTCGACCGTGTCCGAGTCAAGGCGTTGGGCGAAGAAGTTCGCTCCAGCCTTTCGCCGGTGCAGGAAGTGATCCGCATCGTTCGCGACGAATTGATTGCGATCCTTGGTCGCGAGGCCTCGCTGCTGACTTTTTCAAAAGATTACCCGACGGTCTTCCTCATGGTTGGCCTTCAGGGCTCCGGCAAGACCACCACTTCCGGCAAATTGGCGCTGTGGCTCGCCGGGCGCAAGCGCCGCCCAATGTTGGTATCGACCGACGTATACCGTCCCGCGGCGCGAGAGCAGTTGGCGATAATCGCCAAAGCCGTTCAGATTCCGATTTTTGCGGGCGAGGGCATCAACTCGCCCATTGAACTGGCCACGGCCGCGCGCAAGGACGCCGCCGACCGTGGTCACGACGTGTTGATTGTTGACACTGCCGGCCGCCTGCACATCGACCAGGAGTTGATGAACGAAGTCAGTGAATTGCGCACCAAGCTGCGGCCCAGTGAAGTCCTGCTGGTGGCCGACGCCATGATCGGCCAGGACGCGGTGCGCAGCGCGCAGGAATTCCACGAGCGGCTGGGCACGACCGGCGTGATCCTGACCAAGCTCGACGGCGACGCCCGCGGCGGCGCGGCCCTTTCCATTCATCACGTCACCGGCCAGCCGATCAAGTTTATGGGCATCGGCGAAAAGTACGATCAACTGGAAGTCTTCTATCCGGAGCGGATCGTCTCCCGCATCCTCGGTATGGGCGACATCCTTTCGCTCATTGAAAAAGCCGAGCAGAAGATCGACAAGCAAAAGGCGATCGAAGTTCACCGCAAGCTTCAGACCGATACTTTTTCCTTGGAAGACTTCCGCGATCAACTCAACCAGGTGCGCAAGATGGGGCCGATGGAGCAGATGCTGGGCATGCTTCCCAAAGTCGGTATTTTCAAGGATGCCAGTAAGGTCAAAGTGGAAGAGAAGGAGCTGATTCACATCGAGGCGATTATCAATTCCATGACTCCGCAAGAGCGCCGCAATCACGAGATCATCAATGGCAAGCGGCGAAAGCGCATCGCCAGAGGCAGCGGGACTTCCGTCCAACAGGTAAATCAGGTCTTGAAACAATACTTTCAAATGCGCAAAATGATGAAGTCCATGAGTCAGAACCTGCTGGGACGGGGACTCAGTCGGCTGGGTATGCCGGTGGGACCGGGGGCGCGATAGTCTCCGCGAGGCGAGATCAATGACGACGAAATGAATTTTCGATTGCCGATGGCCGATTGACGATTAAGAAAGACCCATTAGCAATTGTCAATCGACTATCGAACATCAAAAGGGGGAAGATTGTTAAGAATACGCTTGGCTCGAACGGGAGCCAAAAAGAAAAGTAGTTACCGAGTGGTAGTGATCGATCGCGAGCGGGCCCGCGATGGACGCTTTGTGGAAATTCTCGGCCATTATAATCCCCGGCGAACGCCGCCGGAGATCGTGCTGAATCGCGAGCGCGTTGATTATTGGATCGGACAGGGGGCCCAACCTTCAGAAACGGTACAGAGTTTCTTGAAGAAGCCTCCGGCGCCGGCGCCAGCGGCCTAAACGATGAGGCCGGCCCCTGCGCCCACCGCGGCGCCCGCACGAGTGGCGATTATGGGTTCTCAAACACACGGATTCCGACTGACCTTGGCACGTCAACTCAAGTGCGCGGGAGGGCCAGATGAGAGACTTAATCGAAGCCATCGCCAAAGCGCTAGTGGATAATCCCGATCAGGTTTCTGTGCGAGCCATCGAAGGCGAACAAGTAACCGTCCTGGAATTGCGGGTGCATCCCTCCGACTTGGGGAAGGTGATCGGAAAGCAGGGGCGAACTGCGCGCTCCATCCGCACCATCCTCAACGCCGCCGGTATGAAGCTCAAAAAGCGCTTTACGCTGGAGATCCTGGAATAGGGGGCCATCGTCTCACATGCGGCCGGGAGCGGCGTGCGGGGCGGGAGAGGCATTGGCGCAAAACGCAGCCGGGCAATTCTTGGCCATCGCACGCATTCTCCGGCCACAAGGGCGCAAGGGAGAGGTTGCGGCGGAGATCCTTACCGATTTCCCTGAGCGTTTCCAGCAACTCCCATCAGTCTTCCTGGAAGTTCCTGGCCAGGCTCCCAAGTGCGTCAGCCTGGAACGGGCTTGGCCGCACAAGGGCCGGATCATCCTGAAGTTTTCAGGAATCGATTCCATTGAAAGTGCTTCGGGCCTGCGCGGGCTCCAAGTGCTTATTCCTTGGGAGCAACGCACCCCGCTTCCACCGCACCATTACTACTTGTGCGAATTGCACGGGTGCCGCGTCATTTGGGAACGCCAGGGACAGGAAATTGGGACGGTATGCGAAGTTGAACGCACGGGCGGCGTGGATGTGCTCCACGTCAGGCGTCCGGACGGAAAAAGTGAAGTGCTGATTCCCCTGGCCCAGGAAATCTGCACGCGGATCGATCTCGCCTCCCAGACCATCGTGATCGACCCGCCGGAGGAGTTGCTCGATTTGAACGAGTAGGGTTCGCTGGAGAAGTGTAAAGGCTAAAGGATAAAGGCTGAAGGCAGAAGGATGAAGTATAAAGGAAAAGTTCCACGACTTTTTGCACTTTACACTTTACCCTTTATACCTAAACCTTTGCGATTTCCCCCAGCCCGAATGTCATGACGTTCGACGTGATTACGATTTTTCCGGAATTCTTTGGCAGCATCCTGGAGCACGGGCTGCTGAAGAGGGCCATGGCATCGGGCCACGCGACGATCCGGCTGCACGACTTGCGGGATTACACCGACGACCGCCATCGGACGGTGGACGATCGGCCTTTCGGCGGCGGGCCGGGCATGGTCTTCAAGCCGGAACCGATTTTCCGGGCGGTGGAAGCGCTCCGGAGCGAAGCGCCCGAGGAACGCCTGCCGGTGATTCTGCTTTCGCCCCAGGGCCGCTTGCTGAACCAGGCCGTGGCGGACGAACTTTCGCACGCCGCGCGTCTGGTTTTGATCTGTGGCCGCTATGAAGGCGTGGATGAACGCGTCGCGGAAAACCTCGCCACCGACGAGCTTTCCATCGGCGACTTCGTCCTGAGCGGCGGTGAATTGGCCGCGGCGGTGGTGATGGAAGCCACCCTTCGCCTCCTTCCGGGGGTTCTGGGCAACGAAGAGTCGTGCCAGCAGGATTCCTTCGCGGGCCCGGCGGGGCATGCGTCAGCCGACGGACACGGTTTGCTCGATTGCCCGCACTACACGCGCCCGGCGGAGTTTCGCAATTGGAAAGTACCGGAAGTTCTGCTTTCCGGTGACCACGAGCAGATTCGCCAGTGGCGGCGCCGGCGAGCGCTGGAAAAAACCTGGAGGCGCCGGCCCGACTTGCTCGCCCACGTTCCCCTGAGCGAGGAAGACCGCCGGTGGCTGGAATCGCTCGAGAAGGTGTAGGGCCGACCTATAGGTCGGCAATTGTAGCGGCGGTCTCTGACGGTGGCTACAATATTTGACATTTTATTTCGAGGCCGGAGCGGCAAGGCGAAAATCCTGCCCCCGTAATGTGCTCTCGAAAAGTTTGGGAGAATGGATACATGAATGCGCTCGAAAAAGTTGAACAAGCACAGATGAAGAAGGAAGTCTCGTCCTTTCGCCCCGGCGATACGGTGAAGGTTCACGTCAAGATCAAAGAAGGCGAAAAGGAAAGAATCCAAGTCTTCGAAGGCACCGTGATCGCCCTTCGCCGCGCACGCAATCACTCCACCTTTACGGTCCGCAAGATTTCCTTCGGCCACGGCGTGGAGCGCATCTTCCCCTTGCACTCGCCCGTTGTCGACAAGATTGAGATTGTGCGTTCCGGCCGCGTGCGCCGCGCCAAGCTTTATTACCTGCGCAAGTTGCGTGGCAAGGCGGCCCGCCTGCGCTCCCTGCAAACCGAACAGGAAGCGTAGCTCGCTGGCACAATTGTGGCGTAGACACAGGCAGGCCCATGGAGACCAGGGTTTACCCTCCGCACCAGACAATCTCCACAGGGTAGAGCCGAAAGGCCCGATCCGCGGTAGTGTCCAAGAGGTATTTCACCCGCGACGCCGTTTGCCTCCCCGCTTAACCCTTTTTCCTGTCGACAAGGCCTTTCCTTCGACACGGGACACGGGATTCGGGTTGCGGGAACTTCCTTCCCGTATCCCGTGTCCCGTCTTTTTCCGCCCCCGAAACTTTTCTCTTGACAACGCTTTCCCCTATATATAGGATTAGAACCTATTGGAGCCACAATGATCGGAATCGACACCAGAATCAAACGCGGCAGCGGCGAGCTGGCCATCCTGGCGCTGCTCAACCAGGAGCCCTTGCACGGGTATGAAATCTCCAAGCGCATCGCGCAGCGAACCGCCGGCGTCCTCCAGTTCAACCTGGCCTCGCTCTATCCGCTGCTGTATCGAATGGAAAAACGCGGCTGGGTGAAAGGAAAATGGGAAGAAGCCAAGAGCGGCCGCAAGCGCCGCTACTACCACCTGACGCGAAATGGCAAGAAGCAACTGGCGCCGCTGCGCGAGAAATGGGGCATGTTCTTCCAAGCGCTTCATCGCATCGCCGGAGTCGCCCATGCCGGATAATCAGGGGTTGATCAGAGAACGCTTGGGCAAGCTGGGGCTCGAAACTCGCCGGGAAGAAGAAATCCTTCGTGAACTCGGCGAGCATTTGGCAGACCACGCCGCAGCCCTCGAAGCGCGCGGAGTGACGCCCGACGCCGCCGCTCAAGAAGTTCTCGAATCCGTGTCCAACTGGCCCGAACTTCGCAATGAAATCCTTCGTGTGGAAACTGAGGAGGTGACCATGGATTACCGCTTGAATTACCGCTCCAAGGCCTTATGGCTGCCCGCGTTGTGCGCCCTCACTTTGAGTAATGTACTTCTGGCACTCATGCAGGTTTTCGGCCCCCTCCCGCACTTCTATTGGCTGAGCCGAGACATGAGTATGCGCCCCTACTTTACGTTTTTTGTTCCCTGGCTCATCTCGCAGCCCGTGGTGGGTGCGATGGCGGCATATTGGTCGCGCCGTGCGGGCGGCGCCGTGCTGCACCAGCTTCTCGCCGCGCTGGCGCCAGCGATTGCGCTGCTGGGTCTGTTCGTACTGATCATTCCGTTTTCAATTATTTTGGATAAGCACGTGGCGCACAACATTCGACTGACCGCTTTCTTGGTTTTGACCGCGACCTGGGTGCTGTTGCCCTCAGTCCCGCTCCTTATCGGCGCGGCACCGTTCTTGCGAAAGCCCCAGGCGCAGGCCTGACGCGGCTGTCGTAGCGCTGAACTTTAGTTCAGCACATGCCGACCTAAAGTTCGGCGCTACAAGTATTCGTTCGTTTAAGTAGGGGCACGCGATGGCGTGCCCCTACGGTCGGAGTCGCCAATGCTGGATCATCGCGGACTTCTGAAAAACTGTTTGGGGGGAATGGGGCTCGCGCCTGAGCGGGAAGAAGAAATATTCCGCGAACTCGGCGATCACCTTGAAGACCATGCGGCGGCCCTCGAAGCGCGCGGAATACCGCAAGACGCAGCCGCCCGAGAAGCTCTCGATTCCGTTTCCAACTGGCCCGAACTCTGCCATGAAATCGTATTAGCGGAAACTGAGGAGGCGAACATGAATTACCGAACCAAGGTTTTATGGTTGCCCGCGTTAGGCGCTCTTATCCTGAGCAGCACCCTGCTGGCCCTTTTCCAATTCTCCGGCCTTGTTCCGCGCTTTTACTGGTGGAGCGGAGTTGGTATTCCATTCTATCTTCCGTGGCTCATCGCGCTGCCCGCGATTGGCGCGGTCGCGGCCTTCTGGTCGCAGCGCGCCGGGGGGAAAGCTGTTCATCGGTTGCTTGCTGCTCTGGCTCCACCTATCGGTATGCTGGGGACTTTCTTGATCGGCCCGTTTATCGGTTTGCTCATCTATTTGCTCATTCCTTTGTTCTCGGACGGAGCTGGACACAGAAGAATCCGACCCCCCCTCCACGCGCCCCCAATGATCGGGGTTTTCCTTATGCTGGCAAGCTGGGTACTGCTGCCGGCTGTCGGGCTCTTGCTCGGAGCCGTGCCATTCCTGCAAAACGCCAAAAGTCATCAGTCATCAGTTTTCAGTAGTCAGTAAAAGCCTCAAGCAGGGTGGCCTTTACTGAAAACTGATAACTGACAACTGACGACTGCTTGCACAGGTTTGCAAGTGCAGGGCTTCAGTACGTCGCTCTGCCGCCGGAGATGTCGTAGCACTGGCCGGTGGTGAACGACGCCTCCTTTGAAACCAGAAAGTGCACCAGCGCGGCGATTTCTTCGATGGTCCCCGTGCGGCCCATGGGGATGCGGCTCACCATATATTGAACGGTTTCCTTGGCGATGCCGTCCAGGATTTTGGTCCGGATGACAGCGGGGGAAATAGCATTGACGGTGATGTTGGCTTTGCCCGCCACTTCCTTGGCGAGCGCCTTGGTCAGGCCGATGACGGCGGCCTTGGTGCTCGAGTAAGGAATCAGCGTGGGGTTCCCTTCTTTGCCGGCGATGGAAGCGACGTTCAGAATTCGCCCGTAGCCCTGGGCCAGCATCGTGGGAATCACCGCGCGGCACATCAGGAACACTCCCTTGAGGTTGACGGCGTATACCTGGTCCAGATCGCTTTCCTCGAGCTCCCAGAGGGGCAGCGTCCGCCCGGAAATCCCCGCGTTATTCACCAGGATTTGGATAGGCCCAAGCTTCCGCTCGACCTGTTCGATGGCCTGTCGGACGGAAGGAGCTGAGCTGACATCGCAGAGGAGGGCAATGCCCTTCAGGCGACCCGCCACCTCTTCCGCGGCGGCGCGATTCGTGTCGAGGATCGCAAGGCGCGCGCCCGCCTGGCCCAGCCGGGCGGCGATGCCTTCGCCGATTCCCTGTCCTGCGCCGGTAACCACCGCAACTTGTCCTTGTAGGGAGAAAAAGTTTTCATTCGCCATAGATAAGAGCCATGCACTCCTTCTCGCGTGTTCGGTAGAGGCGGCTTGATGCCGTCCTTTGGCAACGTAGGTGCCAGCCCTGAGTCCGGCCAGTCGAAGATGATAAGATACACGAGTCTTAGCAATCGTCCAGCAGATTTACGCTGAAACGCCTCGTGCCCGTCACGTCTGTCCTCTGCTGGCTGGGAATCTGCGCCGCAGGGAGGCTCTGGCAAATTAGAAACGGAGGTGACATACTTCCCGTCGCGATTCCATGTTGTGATTGACTCTACAGCCGAGGGATGTTATAGGAGGCGTCCAAGGCATTCGCGGCCCGGAGTGCAAACGGAAAGCTGCCGACGAGGGCTGCTTCCTAATCCTATTGAACGGAGCACACGATGGAAGTATTTGACAAGGTCAGCCAGCAGACACTCGACCGCCGAGACCGGCAGTTGTCCATTCTGGCAGTGGTTATGGTCATTATCCTGGGAGGAGGCATGGCCTTGCTCATGTATCCGATGGTCTTCGGCAGAGCGGCCGTGATTCCGGTGGCGCCTTCGAAAACCCTTTTCTTCGGTTTTTGCGCGCTGTGCATCCTCATGGTGGTTTATCTGGTCAACCGGATGTTTGTGGTCCGCGGCCTCCGCACCAGCCTCGTCGAGGAGCGCGAACAATTGGCGCAGGTCCTGCAACAGTCCAGCGCCGAGTTGCTGGGAACCTTGATGGGATTCAGCCACTTTCAGGACCGGCTTACGATGGACTTCCGCCGCGCTGCCCAGACGAGCGAGCCGCTCTCTCTCCTCCTGGTGCGCGTCAACCCTTCCAAGTTATTCGCCCAAGGTCCGCAAGCTGAGGTAGCCTTGGGAGACGCCGCCAAAGTTCTTAGCCGAAAACTGCGCATGGAAGATTCGCTTTACCGGCTGTCTTCGGAATGCTTCGGAATTGTCTTGCCCGGCGCCACGGAGGCGTTCGCCCAGCAAGCGGCCAGTCGTCTTTCGGAAGGATTGGCCGACGCCTCCGGCGCCAGCAACCGCTATACCACCGATATCACCGTTGTAAATTACCCGGACCATGTCAGCTCGGCTTCGGAAATGGAACGCCGCGCGGCCGCTATGATCACCCAGGATTGACCGGCAAAGCGCGGCGCGCAGGCGGACCCGATTTGATCGATACGTTTGCTTGACCTCAAATTTTTCTGCGTGCTATCATGCACGGCTCTTATAATTTACTCTGAAGCTATCCTAGGATATTCTCCCGGAGATGGAATTCGAAGAAGCCCTGCACACCCACCTTGCGGGGGCGCAAAGAGTAAGTTTCGGCGGGAGGGAACCCAATGTACGTTCTTACCATTGCAAGTCTAAGTGTGCTTGCCTTAACTCTGTCCGCTTTCGCTCAAAAAGCCATGCGGAGGTTGCGTTCCGGCGCTTGGGCAAGACGCGGCTCGATGGCCAAGAAGTTGGCGGCGGGCGCAGCCTTCTGGGTCGTGGCGTCCCATGCGGCGTTTGCCGCAGGGGGCGATGAGGCCGCCGCAGGCGAAGCCAACCTCAAGGTCCCCGATCTTTCCCAGGTTCAGTTTTTGGGCATAGACGGGCACAAGCTGTTGATGATTGGCATTCTCTTTTGCATTTTTGGGCTGCTATTTGGAATGGTCATCTACAGCAACTTGAAGAACTTGCCGGTTCATCGCGCTATGGGAGAGATCTCCCAGTTGATTTGGGAAACCTGCAAGACCTACCTGTTTACGCAAGGGAAATTCCTGCTATTGCTCTGGGCATTCATTGCTTGCATCATCGTGGTCTATTTCGGGGTGCTTCTGAAATATCCGGCCCTCCGCGTCATGATCATCCTCTTCTTTAGTCTGGTAGGAATGGCCGGCAGTTACGGAGTAGCGTGGTTCGGCATTCGCGTCAACACGTTTGCCAACTCGCGCACGGCGTTCGCCAGCCTGCGCGGCAAGCCCTTCCCCATTTTCCAGATTCCCCTGCGCTCCGGCATGAGCATCGGCATGATGTTGATCAGCGTCGAGCTACTGATGATGCTCATCATCCTTCTCTTCATTCCTGGCGATTATGCCGGGCCCTGCTTCATCGGGTTCGCGATCGGAGAATCCCTGGGTGCGGCCGTGTTACGCATCGCGGGCGGCATCTTTACCAAGATCGCCGATATCGGCTCCGACCTCATGAAGATCATCTTCAAGATCAAGGAAGACGATGCGCGCAACCCGGGCGTGATTGCGGACTGCACGGGTGACAATGCGGGTGATTCGGTGGGACCCACCGCTGACGGCTTTGAGACCTACGGCGTGACGGGCGTGGCGCTGATCACCTTCATCCTGCTGGCGGTGAAAGACCCGACCATCCAGGTGCAATTGCTGGTTTGGATCTTCGTGATGCGCATCATCATGTTGGTGTCCAGCGCTGTGGCTTATTTCCTCAACGGCGCCATTGCCAAAGCCCGTTACGGAAACGCCGACAGGATTAACTTCGAGATCCCGCTCACTTCGCTGGTCTGGATCACCTCCTTCGTTTCCATTGCCTTCACCTACGTTACCTCGCGGCTGATTGTTCCCAGCCTGGGTGGCGACACCTCGCAGTGGTGGAAGCTCGCGACGATCATTTCCTGCGGAACTCTGGCGGGAGCGCTCATCCCCGAACTCGTCAAGGTCTTCACTTCCACGGAATCGCGGCATGTCCGCGAGGTGGTAACCTCCGCCTCAGAAGGCGGCGCCTCTCTGGGTATTCTCTCCGGCTTCGTGGCGGGAAATTTCGCCGCCTATTACCTGGGCTTGGCCGTGGTCTTATTGATGTCCATCGGTGCGATCTTCAGCACCCTGGGGCTGGGGAGCCTGATGCTCGCGCCGGCGGTCTTCGCCTTCGGCCTAGTGGCTTTCGGTTTCCTGGGGATGGGACCGGTAACGATTGCCGTGGATTCTTACGGCCCGGTAACCGACAACGCCCAGTCGGTTTATGAACTTTCACTGATCGAGCAAGTTCCCAACGTCAAGGAAGAAATCAAAAAAGATTTCGGCTTTGAGCCGAACTTCGATCGTGCCAAGACCATGCTGGAAGAAGGCGACGGCGCGGGCAACACTTTCAAAGCTACGGCCAAGCCGGTGCTAATCGGCACCGCTGTGGTCGGCGCCAGCACCATGATCTTCTCCATCATCATGGCGCTCACCCAAGGCCTTACCGAAAACGTCAGCAGGTTATCGTTGCTGTACGCGCCCTTTTTCCTCGGACTGGTCACCGGCGGCGCAGTAATTTATTGGTTTTGCGGAGCTTCCACGCAAGCGGTCTCCACTGGCGCCTATCGCGCCGTGGAGTTCATCGAAGCCAACATCAAACTGGAGAGCACCGAGAAAGCCTCGGTGTCGGACAGCAAGAAGGTGGTGGCCATCTGCACGCTATACGCGCAGAAAGGCATGCTCAACATCTTCGTCGGCATATTCTTTGCCACCCTGGCCTTCGCCTTCCTTGAGCCATTCTTTTTTATCGGTTACCTGATTTCCATCGCCATCTTCGGCCTCTACCAGGCCATCTTCATGGCCAACGCGGGCGCGGCGTGGGACAACGCGAAGAAGATCGTGGAAGTCGAGTTGAAGGAAAAAGGGACCCCCCTGCACGATGCGACCGTGATCGGGGATACGGTGGGCGACCCGTTCAAGGACACGTCTTCGGTGTCGCTCAACCCGGTCATCAAGTTCACCACGCTCTTCGGCCTTTTGGCGGTGGAGTTGGCCGTCAGGTTAACTGCGACCAGCGGTACCCGCTGGACACATACTTTGGCAGCACTTTTCTTCGCGGTGTCGTTTTGCTTCGTTTATCGGTCGTTCTATGGAATGCGGATTGGCGGCACTTGGCCGCCCGGTGCAACGGCGGAGTCCAGCAAAAAGGCAGCCTAAAACCCTGGGAGGCACGCCGCCGGACCCAGCGGCGTGTGCCCGTTTGATGGGCGGCGGGATTGCGTCGGCTTTACATTAGAAAGTGAGGGATGGCGTAGAGGGCAATCAGTTCCATACTGAGATTGAGCACGGCATCTTGCACAACCTGCATATAATGCAAATGACGGCGATCCATCCGCGCGCGGGTGATGAGTCCGAGGAACCCGGTCATAAAGCCTAATATTAACCATCGGAGCGACTGCAAGAAACCCAGGCGATCACGAATCGCAACAATCAGAGAGACGATTGCCGCAATCGAATGCAGCGCCAAAATGAAAAGGACTTCGGTAGGCATCCAACCCCCTGTAGCCAATTCTCCAGACGACATTCTCCCCGCGTGTGAAAGGGCGATATGAAAACTATCTCACTTGTGCAGCGTAGGGAGAGACCTTCCGACGCGAGGGTAAGCTGGTTGGCTCCATAGTGAAAACGCCGTCCATTACCGCTAGCTTGCGGCGTAAACAACCCTCTGAGTTTCCAGCATAGCAGATTAGTGCTGCATTGGCAGAGGGAATTCCAGTCTTTCATTGACCTCCCTGGGGGCTTATGGTATCACCCCTATTTCATTTGTATCCCGGGAGAAAGCATTGAGCTTACCTAAAGTTTTCATCACTCGGCCGCTGCCACGCGCGGCAGTTGACCGGATCGCGACACGGTGCGAGGTAACAATGAATCCGGAGGACGTGCGGCTCCTCCCCGCGCAAATGGTGGAAGCTTGCCGGGAGGTCGAGGGTCTGGTGACTTCCAGCACGCCGGTCAGCGCGGAAGTGGTGGAACAGGCGCCGCACCTGCGCGTGGTCTCCGCCGTGGCCGTCGGTTACGACATCATCGATGTGGCGGCTTGCACGCGCCGCCGCATCTTGGTCACCAACACTCCCGGCGTGGTTACGGAGGCGACGGCTGACCTGAGCTTCGCGCTGCTCATGGCCGTGGCGCGCCGGCTGGTGGAGGCCGATCGCTACGTCCGTGATGGCAACTGGCACTACTGGCAGTGGGGGAATATGTGGGGTACCAACCCCTCAGGCAAAACACTCGGCATCATGGGCTTCGGGCGCATCGGCCAGGCCGTGGCTCGCCGCGCTCGGGGATTCTCCATGCGCGTCATTTATTATTCCATCGACCGCCCCACACTGGAGCGGGAACAGGAACTGGGCGCGCAATACGTAGATCGCGAAACCCTTCTGCGCGAGGCCGATTTCCTGAGCATACACGTTCCCCTCGCCCCCGAAACGCATCACCTGATCAGCTCGACCGAACTCGCCATGATGAAACCCACCGCTTTCCTCATCAACACCTCGCGCGGAAAAGTGGTCGAGGAAGCCGCCCTGGTCGAAGCCCTCCAGTCGAAACGGATCGCCGGCGCGGGGCTGGACGTCTTCGAGTTTGAACCCCAGATTCACCCCGCCCTTCTCGCCATGCCCAACGTGGTCGTAACCCCGCACATGGGCACCGCCACCGGCGAGACTCGCTTGGCAATGGCCATGCTGGCTGCTGAAAACCTGCTTGCCGCACTGGCGGGCCAACGCCCACCCAACTTGGTGAACCCGGAAGCTTGGGGGAAGTAAGGCTTCGGTCATCAGTTTTTGGTAACACAACGCGGCAGGGCCGCAACCGACACCAGCCTCTCCGTGTCCTCTGTGCTTCAAAGGATTTCACACACAGTGCACGGAGCCGCTCAGTGGACTCTGTGTGAAATCCTTTCCTGCCGCAGGGGACACGGAGAAAAATCCCAAACCCGCCAAAGACAAACCCGCCAAAGAATCTAGCCGCCGTCAAGATGCGGGTGTATATTGTGCGCGTGTTGAACGGCGATTTGAACTTATTGGGGGAATCATGAAGAAGGTTACGGTCTTTTCGTGCGTTTTGATTACCGTGTGGCTGCAACCGTATGCTGCGCCGGCGGCGAAATCCAGCCGCGAGCCGGTAGACTGGGTTGATCCTTTCATTGGAACGACCAACCCCGGGTTGCGATGGATGATCTTCCCGGGGCCAGCCATGCCGTTTGGGATGGTCAAGCTCGGCCCCGACAATCGTGGAGGCAGGCACTGGCGGGCGGGCTATGACTACAAGATTGGCACCCTCCTGGGCTTCAGCCACATTCACTCGTGGACGATGGCCGGCCTCTTGATGATGCCCACCACCGGGCCGCTGAAGTTGGTCCAGGGGCCCGAGTCCGGCTCGCCGGAGAGTTTCCGCTCACAATTCCGCCACGAGACCGAGGTCGCTTCACCCGGATATTATGCGGTGACGCTGGATGATTACAATATCCGCGCCGAACTGACCACCACCACGCGCGCGGGATTCCAGCGCTACACTTTTCCGCAAGCGGACCAGGCGCGCATCCTGCTGGTGTTGGACGTGCCCGGAGAGATGGACATGGGCGTAAAACATGCCGTCATCCGCCGCGTGAGCAGCACGGAGATCGAGGGGGAATCGAACCAGACCAATACCCACGGCGACCCCTGGCAAAAATACACGCTGCACTTCGTCGTGCGCTTCAGCAAGCCTTTTGATTCCATGGGCGGCTGGGTGGGAACGAATATTACTCCCGACAGCAAAGAGATTACCGGCCAGGGCGACATGGGCGCTTTCGCGAGCTACCACACGACGCAGGGCGAGGTGATCGAGGTCAAAAGCGGGATTTCCCTGGTGAGCCTCGAGCAGGCTCGGCTGAACCTGGACACGGAAATGAATCCCTTTGGGTGGGACTTCGACGCGGTTCGCAAGAATGCCCGCGACACCTGGAACAATCTGTTGAAGAACATCGAAATCGAAGGTGGATCGGACGCCGACCGCACGAAGTTTTATACCAACCTCTACCGTTCGTTTGTGGCAAGGACGATCTTCAGCGATGTGAACGGCATGTACGTGGACCCCACCGGGAAGGTACAACAACTCAAGAATCCTGAATCGCCGATGCTGGGCAGCGATGCCTTTTGGAATACCTTTTGGAACCTGAACCAACTCTGGGGACTGGTGACGCCGGAGATTCTGACCCAATGGGTCAACTCACAGCTCGAACTCTACGACAAGGGCGGCTGGCTCGCCAAAGGACCGGGAGGTCTTCGCTACAGCGGCGTCATGGTGGCTGAGCATGAGATTGCGATGCTGGTAAGCGCGTGGCAAAAGGGCATCCGCAATTTCGACGGCGAGAAGGCCTTCGCCGCGATCAAGCACATGCAAACGACTCCAGGGATGATTTATTACAAGGACGTAAACGCCGGTTGGGCGGGGATGGAAAAGCTCGAGCCCTACCGTGATCTCGGCTACGTGCCGGTGGAAGACGGGCAGGTTTCCCTGACGCTCGAATACGCTTACGACGACTGGTGCGCGGCGCAAATGGCCAAGGCGCTGGGCAAGATGGACGATTACCAATACTTTTCCAAGCGCGCCCAGAATTACCGCAACGTGTGGGACGCGTCGGTGGGCTATTTTCGGCCCAAACATCGTGACGGCAAATGGGCGGAGGATTTTTCGCCCTTCGACCACAAGGATTTTACCGAGGGCACGGCGTGGCAATACGCCTGGTGGGTTCCGCACGACATGAAAGGCCTGATCGGACTGATGGGAAAGGATGAGTTCATCCGGCGTCTCAATCAAGGGTTTGAGGATTCGCGGCCGGATTTTGCCTCCGATTACAAATATGTCAACGTGGGTAATCAACCCAACATGCAGGCGCCCTGGTTATTCAATTACGCCGGAGCGCCGTGGCTCACGCAGAAATGGACGCGCGAGGTTTTGGAACATTCCTACACTGCCAGGCCCGACGGCTACGTGGGCGACGAAGACCAGGGCCAAATGGGGTCCTATTTCGTGATGATGTCGATGGGCCTGTTCGAAATGGACGGCGGCTGCTCAGCAAAGCCCCTCTATGAAATCAGCAGCCCCTTGTTCGACCGCGTGGTCATTCACCTCGACAAGAATTATTTCCCGGGACGGGAGTTCGTTATTGAGACGAAGAACAATTCGCCGGAAAATGTTTACATTCAATCCGCCACCTTTAATGGTGAACCGCTCAATAAGCCGTGGATTTATCATCGCGACGTAGTGAAGGGCGGCACGCTGGTCCTGGTGATGGGGCGGCAGCCGAACAAGGAATGGGGCTCCGCGCCCGATGCCGCGCCGCCACAGTGATTGCGGTTTTCACGCGCTTACTGATTTCAGCTCCGAGTGGGCGTCATAAATTTCTCCCAGGAGAAAGTTCTTGTGAGAAGGAAAAGTCACCAAGCAACGTTCACGGTTTTATTTGGATTGACGTCGTTTGCGATGGCGGCCAGCACATCCGCGGCGCAAGCTCCGCCTGTGGCCACGCCTTCCGTTATCGTCGTCAATCCGGGTTACAAGCTGGTGATCGACGCCAAGCGGGGAAGCATTGAGTCCTTGCGCTCGACCTTTGGCCAGGACCATGACCTGTTGATTTCTGCTCACGCCCGCCTGCCGCTCTTCAAAGTCGAGTTTCTGGATGATCACGGCCAGTTCAAAACGGTTACATCCTCCGATGCGAAGACAGTAAATGTCGAGCGAAGCGGCAGCGCCGATGGCGAGACGCTCACTCTCGACTTCAACGAGATCGGCCGGTTGCCGCTCGACGCTCGCGTCACCGTGCGGTGCCCGACGCGCGAAACCTTAACTTATTGGACGATGACGCTGAACAATCGCACATCGTGGTGGATCGGCCACATTCAGTTTCCGGTGCTCGAAGTTCCCTTCGACAATTCCGCGAATCAAAACTCCAGCCACATCCTGTGGTCTTTCGCCGATGGGGCGTTGGCCGGCCCGGTGGAACCTACGATGTCGATCGGAGCTTGGGGAGGCAAGGAAGTTGATTCGCCGGAAATCTGGCGCTCCAACAATTACCCTGGTGAGTGGACCACCACGCAGTTGATGGCCTATTACAACGATGCCGGCGGCCTCTACGTGGCCTGTGACGACCCCAAGGGGCTGCCGAAATTCCTCGATCCCTTGTTGGAAAGGGACGGCGTGGCAATGGGAGTGGGGCATTACCCGGGCACGCGTGGACCCAGCGAGACCAGAATCCCTTACCACGTCGTGATTGGGACCTTTCGTGGTGACTGGTACGCTGCTGCGGAAATCTACCGCGACTGGGCTTCCCAGCAGCCTTTTTGCGCGAGGAAAATGAAAGAACGCGCGGACTTCCCCAAGTGGCTGGAAGATTCTCCCGTGGGGATTGCCTTCCCCATGCGGGGCCAGGGGGATTGGGACCCTCCCGCCGCCGTGAATCCTGAATACACACCATTGACCAATGCCTTGCCCTATCTGGACCACCTTGCCGCCGCGCTCAAGAGTCCGCTGATGCCCATTATTTTTAATTGGGAGCACTCCGGCCCCTGGGTGCAGCCGGAAGCTTTTCCCCCCCTCGGCGGCGAGGCTGCCTTCCGCGAATTTATGGCGAAAGCGAAGGCCCACGGCTGGCATCCGGTTCTTTACGGCGACGGCCTCTGCTGGGTCACTTCGCAGAAAAGCACTCAGTACGATGGAATGGTTTATTTCCGCGCCCATGATGGAGAGTCTGCCGCAGCGCGCAAATGGGACGGCAACCTTCTGGAAGATATTTGGGCGTGGAGAAAGAACTACGTGGCTTGCGTGGGGACCGAGAAGGGCCGGCAGATGGTGCTCGACATGACCCGGCGAATGGCGGAAATGGGAGCTGACGTGGTGCAGCAATTCGATCAGGGACCCGGCCCGCGGGCTTGTTATGCCACCAATCACGGTCATCCCCCCGTGCCAGGCCCTTGGATGACGGAGGCCTTCGACGGTCTCATCAAAGCGGACGAGGAAGCGGCCCGGTCGGTCAATCCCTCCATGGCGATGTCCTGCGAAGGAGCGCCGCCGGAAACCTATCTGCAAAACTTCCAGATTTGGGACGGCCGCGTAAGCACGTGCCCGCTGTATTCGTTTCTCTACCACGAATACGCCAACGGCCATGAGGGCTTCTACACCCATCGCACCAGTGACGAGGCGCTGCGAGCCTCGGTGGCCAGAGCCCTCGTGACCGGCTATATCGTCAACTTCACGCTGCGAGATCACGGCCAGATTGAATACGACTGGGACCAAACCTGGACCCGCGCCATACCCGACCAGGCGGCGATTCTCGACTGGGCTGAACGGACCCATCATTTCCGCGCCGGAGTGGCGCGCGACTACCTGATCTACGGACGAATGCTGCGGCCCTGGAAAGTCCGGGGAGTAGGGCAGCGCGACTTCGGCTGGGGCAAGGAACCTACCGTGCAATCCGCCACTTGGCAGGCGCAGGACGGGCGCGTGGGCGTAGTGTTGGCCAATTACGCGGATTTACCGGAAACACCCCGCGTGGAACTGGAAGGATCTGGCAGCAAGCATCTGACCCTCTACACCGGCGACCAGAAAAAAGAAATGAAAATGGAATTTCCCATCGTCCTGGACGTGCCAATGGAATCACGCTCGGTGTGCTTGATCGAGGTGAAGGCCCCCTGAAGTGGCTGCCTGCTAGATTGAGAGGTCTGGCGTATGATGTTTTGTACGTGACCCGCTGCGAGTGCAGCGCCAGAATGCCTTTTACTTGGTTTTCTGGTCGCCCGCAGTCTCCCCCTGCTGCTCTTCAGCCTTTTGCCAACTGGAATTGGGGTTGTATTCCTTCATAGCTTTGGCGAGAACGTCGGTTTTCTTGCCGAGATCCTTCTGATACACAACTCCATCTTGGTTAACGATGAAGGTCATCACGCCGGACGACCTGTATTCCGCCGGGTAGGCGACGAATGCGAAACCCTCGGTCATTTTCCCGTTTACGATGTAGCTTTTGCCACCGCCTGGGGCGTTTTTCCCTTGGCGCGTTAGCATGTGGTAATAGTAACCGCGGTAAGGAGTCGGGGCGCTGGCTCGGCTTGAGGCAAAGCCCTCAGCAACGGCGGCTGCCACCAGCGGTCCGACGGGGCTCAGGGGTTCGCCCTCAGCAGCTTTCCAATAAAGGCCATTGTGCTGTCCTTCATCACTGAAGATTTTCTGGGCATACTCGTTGTGTTGTGTGGAGGAGTATTCCTTTTGTGCCGCCACCAACTCCTGGCAAACGCGAATGGCCGATATTTCGTTCCGGCCAATTCGCCGGTACAAGATTTCTTTCTTGCCCGTTTCGGTGTCGAAATACCACAAATTGGCTTTGTTCACGAGCGGTATGGGCGTGGGCCAATTCTCCGCGCCGATGTACAAGACGGTGGTTCCATCCGGTTCTTTCACCAGACGGTGCATTTGCTGATATCTCTCGATGAAATGAGCCCGGCTCCGGGCGTCCTCGGTTTCGTCTCCCGACGAGACAATTTGCTTGCCGTCGGGTCCGAGGATATCGAGCATGGCTTTTTGGTCGTTATTCTGCGCGGCCGCGACGAACGCGCTGGTTGCCTCTTCCGGCGATGAAAACGTTTTCTGGCCCGGTTGCTGCGCCACGGATCGGGTGGGAAAGATCAAAAGGATAGCGAGCGCAGCTAATACAGGAAGATTGGCCCGATAAGATTCGTCGAATTTCAGCTTCGTTCGCCGCATATGGCTTATCTCCATTTCCAAGTTTTACAACCTAATAAGAACATGACGGAGCTTTGATTAATGACGCCCGCCACCGCCTCCACGTGCTCCTCCGCCACCACCACCGCGGGCTGCTCCGCCACCACCGCCACGCGCTGCTCCGCCACCCATGCTGGCGCTTCCGCGTGATGAATAGGTCTTTGTCTGTCCGCCTTTCTCGATGCCGCTGAAGGCGCCCGAGCGGGTGCCGCTCTCACCGCGGGGTTCAGCGTATCCTCGCGCCGCCTGCCTGTTTCCATTGAAAGGACTGGCCGCTGGGCCGGGACGGTTGAAAGCTCCGCCGCGCGCCCCCCCACCTCGGTTAATGCTACTCCGGTTATAAAACGTGCTGCTCCGGGAGTAGTACCTACCGTGGTCAAAAGTTGCGTAATGGTTGTGCCAATCAAATCCCCAATGATGCCAGCCCCATCCAAAGCCTCCGAAGATACCGATGCCGAAGCCGACTCCGAACCAGAGGTGCGGGCCCTCATACCAAATTCCGGGATAAGGGTACCATCCCGGCCACGCCACAATGGGGCCTCCGTAAACTATCCAAGGATCATACGCGGGGACGTAAACAATATCGGGGTTGGCGGGCTCAATGTCGATCGCCGAGTCCTGCGTGGTTACGGTTTGTTGCGGCGTGGAATTCAGATTGCCGGCTTCTTGCGCCCGCTGGCGCATCACCTGCACGGCATCCATCACATCTTGTTCCTGGTTATAGTAGGCGTCGCCCAGAGATGACGTCCAGGAGAGGTTCTTGTCCATATTTCCAAGGACGGATGGAAATGCCGTCAGCGCCTTGACGCTGGGGTCCCAGGGTTGCTGGTCCACCGCTTGACCCAAAGCGTCGCCCTGCAAATCAGGATGCGCTTGCACCCATCGGTCGGCCTCAACGACCTGCTCGGGAAACGTGGATGCCGCCAGGATTTGCGCCACCAGCGAATCGGGATACAACGCAATCGGCGCCACCAACTGCTGCAACTGCTCGGCCGTCTGTTGCGTGTAGGGAGTCGTCGGCGCGGCCTGCGGCGGCGCTGGCGCATCCTGATGGGCCGACACCTTCTGAGGCCCAATCGCCAACAACAGCAACAACGACAACAAGGAGATTAAAACCTGCGCTCCCCATCGAGGCCTTGAGAACCCGGCGGCACGTCCGAAAATGTTCATGTCCTTGAACCTCCTGTGCACCTTCATCGCTTGACGCCTCCGACCGGGGACGCCACGAATCGGCTCTCCTCGCACCCTGCCATGATCACAGTATAAGCCTGCAAACGGCCCCTGTATGTTCAAAATTGACCAGCATCCGTAAGGTGCCCCAGTGCGCGTCGAAGTCCAAAAGCCGAAAGGCGGAAGAACCAGCCTTGCGCTACAAATTCTTCCAGCGGCGCACGCCACGATTCCGAACCAGGCCGACCTACACCGAACCCCGAACCTCGAATCCCTAACCCCGGGTCCCGAAAACTGAACTCCCTTGCGTTTCCTTGCCGGCTTCCCAATAATGGAGGCATGCTGACATGCAATAACGTTCGTCTGACGCTGGAAGGAGCGCGCGCCATCCTGGCGGCGGCAGAAGCTCGGGCGCGGGAAATCAAGGTTCCGCAGAACATCGCGGTGGTGGATGAGGGCGCTCACCTGCTGGTTTTTGCGCGCATGGATGGCGCCAAGCTTTCCTCCGTGGAAGTCGCGTTGACCAAGGCTCGTAGTGCCGCCCTGCGCCGCGCGCCGACCGGTCCGACGCCCGCCAGCGAGCCGAGCGTCATGAATTCCCTCGGCCTGGCCCTGGCCAGCGACGACAAGCTCACATGCCTGCGCGGGGGCCTACCCCTGATGGTGGGCGGCCAATGCGTGGGCGGCATTGGCGTGAGCGGCGGCCCCGATGCGGAAGACGTCCTGGTGGCGCAAGCCGGCGTGGACGCGCTCGCGAGGCTTGCGCCATGACCACGACGGCTCAATCCGCGGCGAAGACCAATCTGGACTATTCCCACGGCAAGCAGCTTGCCCAGCAGATTTTCCATGAGACCATGGCGGCCATCGACGTGCGCCACGCCATGCTGGCGAAGCTGAAGTTCGAGGGCGGTGCGCTCACCGCCGGAGGAGTGGTGCATCCTCTTGCCCGCCCGCCACGCGTTGTGGCCTTTGGCAAAGCCGCCAATCGCATGGCCGCGGTGCTTGACGAAATCCTGGGCGGGCGGATTGAAGCAGGAGTTTCGGTGGGGCCGGCCGAAACCCCCAAGAAGCTCGCGAACTTCCAATATTTTGTTGGCGGCCATCCTTTTCCCAACGCCGCCAGCCTGGAGGGCGCGCGGGCTGCGCTGGAACTCGTTTCCCATCTGCGGCGGGAAGACACAGTCATCTTCCTGGTTTCGGGCGGAGGCTCCGCCATCCTGGCGCAACCCATGGACCCGAGCATCACGCTTGCCGATTTGAAGGAGTTCAACCGCGCGCTGGTGACCTCCCACCTTCCCATTGAAAAGATTAACGTCCTGCGCAAGCACCTTTCCGCGGTAAAAGGCGGCAGGCTCGCCGAGTGCGCTTACCCGGCGCGACAACTGACCATCTTCATTTCCGACGTGCCCGACGACCTGCCTTCGATGGTGGCTTCCGGACCGACCATGCCCGATGAGTCCACCACCGAGCAGGCTTACGAAATCGCGCAACAAAACAACCTGGTCAGCCACTTCCCGGCGAGTGTCCGGGGATTCTTCGAGCGCCGGGAGCTGCCCGAGACTCCCAAGCCGGGAGACCCACGCTTTGCGAATTCGCACTACTTTTGCCTTCTATCCAACCGTGACGCGGTGGCGGCGGCTCTAGCGGCGGCGGAAAAGCTCGGCTTCGCAACCGAGATCGACCGCGGGGCCTGGGACGTTGATTATCGAGACGTGGTGCACTCGAACGTCGCCGCGCTCGACGACCTTTCGCGGGCGCACAAGGGCCAACCCGTCTGTCTGGTGGTGGGCGGAGAAGTGACGTGTCCGGTCACCGGCCCCGGCATGGGCGGGCGCAACCAGGCGTTCGCTCTTTATGCCGCGCAGCAGATCTCGGCACAGCGCCGCGTGGTGCTGAGCGCGGGCACCGACGGTCGCGACGGGAATAGTCCCACCAGCGGAGCCGTGGCCGACGGCCAGACGGTTTCGCGCGCCCTGGGCCGAGGTTTGGACCCGGCCGCCTACCTCGCGGAAAGCGATGCGTATTCGTTCTTCCGCACCTTGGGCGACACGCTCGATACCGGTTTCACGGATAATAACGTTCGCGACGTGCGCATCTGGCTCGACTTTGGGGCCTGAAGATGAACCACAAAGACACCAAGACACTAAGAAAGGCAGGATGTAAGAGGCAAAGGGCAGAGAATTGTGCAAGGCTTGTTTCAGTTTTCTGACTGTAGTTTTTCTTGGTGCCTTTGTGTCTTGGTGGTGACATTCCCATGGACAACCTCACCGGAAAAGTTGCTCTCGTGACCGGCGCGAGTCTGGGTATCGGCCGGGCCATCGCCGAAGCCTTGGCTAAAGCCGGCGTGGATGTGGCCGTCAATTATTCTCAGCACCTGGCGGAGGCCGAGGAGGTATGCGAATTTATCCGGGGCGCGGGACGGCGGGCGCTCGCCGTGCAAGCGGATGTCTCGAAATCCCCCGAGGTCGCGCGCTTGGTGAACATGGTTGAAGAGGGTTTGGGACCGGTTGAAATCCTGGTCAACAATGCCGGGGTCTCGCGTCCCCAGCCCTTGGAGGATATTCAGGAAAAAGACTGGGATGAACTCATCACCGTAAATCTCAAGTCCGCTTTCCTGGTCACGCAGCAGGTGGTGGCGGGAATGCGCGCGCGCCGCTGGGGGCGGATCATCAACATCTCCTCGGTGGCCGCGCATACCGGCGGGGTGGTGGGGCCGCACTACGCTGCGTCCAAAGCCGGCATGTTGGGATTGACGCACTCCTACGCCAACCTCCTGGCGCGCGAAGGCATTACGGTTAATGCCATCGCTCCGGCGCTGGTCTACACCCAGATGATGGCGGCGAACCCACGCGCGCGGGCCGACCTGATCCCCGTGGGGCGCTTCGGCCAAGTCGAGGAAGTCGCGGATGTGGCCGTCATGCTGGCGGGGAACGGTTACATCACCGGGCAAACCATCAACGTGGATGGCGGGTGGTACATGACGTGAAGCTGTCAGCCGTCAGCTCTCAGCTTTCAGCTAATGCTTGAGCTGACCGCAGAGCGCTGAAGGCTGAAAGCTGATAGCTGATAGCTGAGAGCTGAAAGCTTTTCCAGGAGGAAATCATGCCGGAATCAATTGGATTTATCGGACTCGGAATTATGGGCCAGCCGATGGCGCTGAATCTTGCCAAGGCCGGTCACAAGCTGGCGGTCTACAATCGCACGCCGGGGAAGTCCGCTGCCCTGGAGGCGGCGGGCGCGCGCGTGGCCGCCTCGCCCGCCGACGCCGTGCGCGATGCCAACTACGTCATCATCATCGTGAGTGACTCGGCCGCGGTGGAAAGCGTGGTGACCGGCAAGGACGGCATTCTGGAAACGCTGCGCTCCGGGGCGATCGTCATCGATTCCAGCACCATCAGCCCCGCCGTCAGCCGCAAGATGGCCTGCTTGGCCGCCGGCAAGGGAGCGAGTTGGCTCGACGCGGCCGTTACCGGTTCAAAGCATGGCGCCGAAAAGGGCGAATTGACCTTTATGATCGGCGGCGACCGAGGGACTTTCGACCGCGCCATGCCCATCCTTCAGGTGCTGGGGAAAAAGCACATTTATTGCGGCGTGAACGGGCTCGGCCTGTCCGCAAAGCTCGCTCAGAACACCATCCAGGCCACCATGGTCGAGGTCTTCTGTGAAGGCTTTGTGCTTGCCACCAAGGCCGGCGTGCGGCCGGAGACGATGCTGGAAATCATTCAGTCCAGCATGGCGCGCGCCGGCATTACCGACTTCAAAGCCCCGTTCATCTTCAAGGGCGACTTCACCCCTTACTTTCCCCTCAAGCTGATGCACAAAGACCTGGAATTGGCCGCTGAAGCCGGCTACGCGCAGGGCGTTCCCATGCCGGTGCTGGCGGCGGTGAAAGAGGTCTACATGGCCGCCAAGGCTCAGGGCAAAGGCGATCAGGACTACGCCGCGGTGGTCACCCTCCTGGAGGAGTTCGCCGGGGTGAAGGTGCGGACGTAACACCGTGGGTGGTAGATGGCAGGTGGTTTGTGGGGACTTGCAATGAGGTAGGTCGTAGATGGCATGCGGGGACGCAGGTACTACAATTTTCCCCATCTACCGCCTACTCTGCGTGATTCTCGGCCCCACCTGCTACCTACCACCTACGACCTACTATTTGATAGTCCGCAGCCCTTAGGTACTGGCCATTCGCCACTGCCTTTGAAATGGGTCACGCAGGGGGCTTGACCCTCGCCACTCTTCAGCCTCTGCCTTTTTCTTGTGGCTCACCACTCGTCACTTGTCACTCGTCACTGCCTTTTACGACCGTGCCGCTCGAGCGGCTTATTCTCCGTCGGACTTTGCCTGTGTCTTGTCCCGGGTCCCTCGCCGATGCTCTTTGAGCAAGCATCGCCGCCCCGAGGGAGTTGATCGGGGCGGACAGCAGAGCTTGGCCGGCACCCCAACCCTTCAGATGACGGGTTGAGCCTATGAGGGTTCGGCCTCTCCAAGGACGGAATATTCTCTTGGTTTCCCATAAGGCCGTCTATCGAAAATGACCCGAACTCGCGCCTCCGCCATTATCACCCTTCACCCGTCGGGGCATTTCCGATAGAGACCTAACGTTATACGACCAATGGATCGTTTCGTGTCCAGAATGCGGCGCCAGGGGCGTGTGGACGCGAGCAGCCTGGGGAGTGTTTACTGACTCGGACGTCCGCCAAATGGAATACTCAATTTGGGAACGATCTGGATTCGGAGAACGAGACGGCGCCCGTATCGGAAACGGACCAGACGCGCCACCGCCATAAAGTGTGTGTGGTCGGTAGCTGCCCTATCGCAAATTGCTCAGACGTTGGAGTATTCCCTGAAGTGAATCTTATGAAGAGGCGCGCATCGCTATTGTGCGCCACCTCTAAGACTTGAGCGATGACGTTGCCCGAACCACTCGGCTTCCACACGAAATTTCCGAATTGTGCCCCCGTGGGCGGCACGGGAGCTTTGCCGTCGTCCGGAGCAAGGAGATTCGCGGGCGCCGGGTAGCCCTCAGGAATCCAGGGATTCTGAATCAAGCTTGCAAGCTTGGGGAAAGGCGATAGGCCAAACCAGGGGCCGATGTCTGTGTTGCCCGCCAGGAGCCGCCATTCCCCGTCGTGGTTCCGGAGCACGAGCAACGCGGAGATCCACCCGAGCCTGTATTTTGACTCATAAGTAGAGAAGATGGGGACAAATGCCAAGTGTTCATTTCCCCAATATCCGCAGGCGGTCATCTGCTGAACCTGCACTCCGACTAGGTTGCGAAAAAACCCCCAACCCGGAATGCTAACTTCAGCCGCTTCCTGTCCAAGGTCGGTGTGCTCCGAATGCCCCTCAGCCTGCGGATTCCGATTCACCTCCTCCGTTTGGAAACGGTCAGGATCATTGAACTCCCGGCTCGCTTCCGGACCTTGAAGATAGGCGCCACCGATGCGCTCGAACACAGTCCGGAGGTCTCCCGCTAGCTCCGAACCTGTCATGCGCTCGCTGCATCCCGGGAACTGGAGTGCGAGTGATCTCGCCGCCAGGTAATTCCGCGAGGTTGGAAAGATGTATTCCCAAGGTTCGCCTCGCCCCTTCGTACCCGGTCTCAGTGACACTAGAGATCTCGTCACTTCCTGCACGACTTGGCCATTGTCCAAACGGCTAAAGGGAGGGCTTTGAATCCTCGCCCTGATCCGACCGTCGCCGCTGACAAGAATGTCTGGTTCCTGGTTCTCAGCGAAGGCGCCCAGAAGCCTCTCAATCGTCTGACTGAAGTCCTCGTCAAAAGCGTGGATTCTGATTGTGTAACCGAGTTTCTCGGCGCTCCGCTCGAGATCGGGGGGAACATCTGCGTCAGGATTGTTCTCAGATTGCGGGCCTCCAATTCTCCAGACATTAATCCTCGGTAAGGAGGATTTCGTCTTGTCAAGCGCCCCCAATCCGACCGGATTGGCCGGCGGGGCGGCGCTTGCCGGATTCCCCGGTACGGCTTGGGGCTTCGGAAGACCCCATAGGCAAGTGCTGACGCACGCGAGCACAAATAAACAGATGAGGGCTGCTGGTTTCGTCGGTCACCTCCTGGCGCGGTATTCCGAGGTGTTGTTCCTCGCGTTGGATGTGAGAGTAGCGCGCGAGGTTGTCTTGGGCTTGAGACGCTTGGTCGTATTGTCGGGTACACCCGGGTGCGGCGGCCCGGCCTTGCGAGGTCCTGTTTCGGCCGGTAAAGGCTTGAACTAATCCACGTCGAACAAAAGAACGGTGTAGTTCTTGGACGCGAGCGTGTTCTCGATGGTCGGCCAGACCCTCTGATGCTCTGCTGAGGCCACCCATTTCTGGCGCAGTTCCTCGCTTTCGTACGTCAGGGAGAACCGATAGTTGACGCCCGACGGAGCGCTCCCCTGAATTGCCGTACGCAGCTTCAGCATTTTTACCTTAATATACCCCGGGTGTTTGGCGGCCTCGGGTCGGAAGATGGTCTGGAAGTTGCGCAACATCTCCTTCTCCTTGGTTGACTCAACCGCCAGGTCGACGTGAAGTTCGATGGGATGCCCCGCGCCCGCTCCCAGGGCGCCGGCCACACCGGCTCCAGTAGCGAGCATGGTCTTCAAGCAGGTTCGTCGCTGCATTTTCTCTCCTTGGGCTCGGCGCCCCTCACTGATAGAGCTGCTTCTCGCCCGCTACGGCGAGCTTGATCCGGTACAGGCCGGTTCGAGCGGTGATGTAAAGCGACTTCCAGTCGTCACCCCAATTGCAGTTTGCCGGAATCTGCGGCATCTTGATCGTGCCCAGGTGCTTTCCTGCCGGCGAGAACACCCAAATCCCTCCGGGACCAGAAGCCCAGAGGTTGCCCTTTTCATCTACTTTCATGCCGTCCGGCACACCCGCGTCCTTTTCCGCCGTCACATCGGCAAATAAACGCCCCTTGCTGACGGCGCCATCATCGGCGATGTCGTATGCCATCCATATCCTGTTCTTTTCCTCCGAGTTTCCGATGTAAAGGGTCTTCTGATCGGGAGAGATGGCGATGCCGTTGGGCCGCGAGAGGTCCTTGACGACCGGTTGCAGCTTGCCATTGGCCATGCGGAAAACGGCGTTAAATTTCAGCTCTTTGGCCGGGTCGTCGTCGCCCTTGGGCAATCCGTAGGGCGGATCCGTGAAATAGAACGACCCATCAGAGCGGTAGACCACGTCGTTTGGGCTGTTCAGCCTTTTCCCCTCGTACTTGTCCACCACCGTGGTGATTTTCATATCTTTGCTGATGCGGACAATGCGGCGGAACCCATGCTGGCAGAGCAGCACCGCGCCATCTTTATCAGCGGTCATACCGTTGGGGCCATTGTATCCGCCCACCGGCAAATTGCCTTTTCCGTCATAACCCCCCGGATTGAGAATCTCTGTCACCTTTCTGTCGGAAGGAGAATATTGACGCACCACGTTGCCAACCACGTCACTGAACCAGAGGACGCCGGAGGGGCGCCAGATCGGACCCTCGGTAAAGGTGAACCCATCGGCGAGCTTTTCAAGCTGGGCGTCCTTGGGAATGAGTTCATTAATGGCGGGGTCCAGTCGCACAATAGTTCCTATGGCGGCAAGTTTTTCAGGTGTGGGAGCGGGAGGGGGAGCGGTGGAACAGGCGGCGGCGAGAAGGGCAACAGTGAGAGCCAAGGTCGATTTTATGATTGACATACGCAACATGACCTCTTTTCGGATAGGAGTGGGACCCTCGTCTTGACAAGGGTGTGGTTATGACATCTTCAGCAGCCATCTTACAGCGTTCTTCTGGAGCTTAAAATACTCGGGTTCCCACAAAGCGTGCAGCGTATGGCCCACGGCGGTGAAAACCACCCGGCCCTGGCCGTAATCGTATGCCCAGCCCGCGATCGATTTCGTGCCCAGATCTTTACCGTCGTCGCTGCCCGTCAGGCCATCGGTATTCTCACTTTGCAGGAAGATGTACTTGGGATCTTTGTCATACGTAACAAAATGTTGTTCGTCGTTAACGATGAAGTCCCGAACATCGCGCGTGATCGGATGCTCCTTGTTCACCACCGACACCTTGAAGGGACGCAGGGGCGGATGCGTAATGTACGCTCCACCCATCACCTCACGATAGTCCTTGGAAGAAAGCGAAATGTGGCTGCTGTTATGCAAGGCGTATAGTCCCCCGCCAGCCGCCACGAAGTCTTTAATGGCTCTACCCTGCTCCTCCGTGATCCAGGGCACGGACTGTTCTTTCGGCCAGTCACGATTGTTCTCCAGCGCGTGCGAGTATTCGTAGTCGTTGGGCTCAAGATATCCGTTGGGCCAGATCATTCCATCGCGCAAAACCACAAACAGGCGGTAGGACCGCAGAAGGCGCGCGGATATTTGATCGTAGTTGATGGTGTAATCGAACGGCAGATTCAGCTCGCGGAAAAGTCTGTTCAGGGCGACCCGAATGTAGTCGGCGTTGTGATAACGGTCGCCAATGAGGGCAAGAACACGAGGACGGTTGTCATCGGTTGGGACGCCACTGCTCTCTTCCCGTGAATACAGGAGTACTCCCCCCGACGCTAACGCCCCAACGCTTCTCAGGAGATGTCTTCTTGATAGGGCAGAACTCATTGAATCACCTCCAGCCGAGGGCCAAGCCTTGAATCATGGGCAGAGTCTAGCACGAAGATGGCAAGTACCGAATTGCTCGTTTGATCGACCACAGCCCGGTCGAGCTTGCCTTTTCTGTTGAACCAGGATTTCCATTTTGCCTACCCGGCCACGCGCCGGCATAAGTGCGTAGGTGGAGACAGGCCCATGATAGGCCACTTTGGCCAGTAGACCCGTTGTAGACGTGGAGGCGTTTGGGGGGTTATCATTTTTCCCCAGGCTGAATGGCTCGAAGCGAATTGGCGTAGTTTTGAAACCAGATTGTATCGGGACGCAAACTCCGGAGGAGGAGAGCTTTTATGCGGCGAAGGACATTCTTGGCAGCATCCGCTGCGGCCGGACTCTCGATTTATGCGCGCGGCGGGGATAAGGGCCAGCTAGCGCCGGGCGACCTTCCCAAAAGGGTGTTCGGGAAAACAGGCGAGCGGCTGACGATTATCGGCCAGGCCGGCGGTCGATTTCCCTTGTGCAGTTACGAGGACGCAAAAGCCATTACGCTGCGCGCCTACGAACTCGGGATCAATTACTTCGACTGCGCCCGGAACTACTGGAAGGGTAGATCAGAACAGGTCTATGGCGACGTGTTGCCGCCTTTCCGCAAGCATATCTTTCTCACGACGAAATCCTCTCAGCGTTCTCGCCAGGGAGCCGAGGCCGACCTCGAGAAATCCCTGCGCGCGTTAAAGGCGGATTATTTAGACCTTTGGCAAATTCACCAGGTCTCGACGATGGACGAGGTGGAACAAATCTTCGCGCCCGGCGGCGCCATCGAAGCTTTCGAATCCGCCAAGAAAGCCGGCAAATGCCGCTTCATCGGTTTTACGGGCCACCACGACCCGCAGGTCCATTTGGCCATGCTAAAAAGGTATGACAAGTACGATACGATTTTGATGCCGCTCAACGCGGCTGATCCTTCCTACCTGAGCTTCGAGAAAAACGTCCTGCCTGTCGCGGTCGAGCGGGGTATGGGCGTCCAGGCTATGAAGAGCACCGCCAACGCCAAGTTGCTTCAGGCGATATCCTTGAAGGATTGCTTGTCTTATGTCCTCAGCCTGCCCGTTCATTGCCTCGCGCTCGGTTGTACGACCATCGGCCAGATTGAAGATGACGTGCGAATTGCTCAGCAGTTCAAGCCTTTGGCGGAAGAACAGCTTGCCCAAATCCGCGCTGAGGGGGCGAAGTTAAAGGGACCACAACTGGAGGACTGGAAGAAGAACATCGAGGAAAAAGCCGGGAAGTCCCCGGCCAGCCGCGTAATGCATGGATGACGGCTTTGCGGGGTCGTCGCCCTATCGCTGAGCTGCATTCAGTCGACCAGCAGTTCCCACCCAAAGCCCGGACGATCCGGGGGTCTCATATAAATGCCCTCGGGTCCCCGTGTAATGCTGTTATCCTCTTCAAACCGCCGATAGACTTCCGGCGGTCCGCCCGGCGGCGGCATGAACATTTCGCACCAGGGACTGTTGGTGGCGGCGAGGATGTAGTGTGCCCCGCCGTGCTGCCATCCGGCGTGGGGAATAACGGGAATATTATAAGCGGCGGCCAAGGCCCCAATATGCCGCAACTCGCTGAGCCCTCCACACCAGGTGATGTCGGGCTGCCAAATGTCCGCCGCCTGGTGTTCCAGCAGCAGCCGGAAGCCGTAACGGGTATATTCGTGCTCACCGGTGGCCAGCAACGTGGATTTGATTCTCTCATGCAACCGCCCGAAGCCCTCGTAGTCATCGGGCTGAAGGACTTCTTCCATCCAGTGGATCCGGTAAGGCGCCACCAACTCGGCAAATTCCAGGGTGTATTCCTCGGTTAGCGCCATCCAGCAGTCGAGCATGAGGTCGCCGTCGGGTCCCAAGAGTTCACGGGTTCTCTTCACTAATTCCACGTTTTTCTTCATACCTTCGCGCCCATCGGCTGGACCATAAGGAACGGCCAGCTTCACCCTCTTGAAGCCAAACTCCAGGTGCTGCTCAATGTCGTTTCCCGTGCAATAGGCGGGGATTCGGGGTTTGGTTTCGCCGCCCAAAAGCTTGTAAATAGGCATACCTAAGGCGATTCCGATGATGTCCCACAGGGCCATATCTACTGCGCTCAGGGCATGAACGACGAGACCCTTGCGCCCGTAATACAGCGTGGATCGCCACATGATGTCCCAGAGTTCTTCCACGTTGAAGGGGTCTTCGCCTACGAGCAACTTCGTCAGATGTTTTTCAATCACAAAGCTGCAACCCGGTCCGCCAAACCCGATCCCCTTTATCCCTTTGTCGGTGGTGATCTCAACGGCGTCAGGCCCCAAATCATTCGCCATGAACAAGGCGCGCTGGGCTTTGTACTTGGGATAGATCGACATGGGATTGGCGACCAGCGCTCCACCCGTGGACCATGACCCGGGCGCAGGTTCGTAGCGCGGCAACGGTCTCTTCGGGCTGGGGCGAACCATCCTGACGCCGGTAATTTTCAGTTTGCTTTCTCGGAAGGGAAGCGGGGAAGGTGAAGGCAACGTCGCATGGGCAGCCTTTTGCGGCATCGCCGAGCCTCCGAGGACACTCACGGACAACGCGGCGCTTGCTCCGATGAACTTTCTGCGGTCCATATCGACCTCCTCCAGTCCTGACGTGGCAACAGGTCGCACACCTTATCACAAGCCTGGCGCTGAGTGAATGATACGGTGGTGGTGCAGTTTGATGTGGCGGCGGCCTTGCGCCGCCATATGGCGAGGTAAACTCGCCGCTACATTAAACTGCACCACTACCAATGATACAATGCCCGCATGAACCGGAGGGAATGGCTCGCTTGGGCGTTGGGCGCGGGACCAATCGCGTTGGCCAAGCCGCCAGGGTTCATACCGACCATCGACACCCACATCCATTTGTTTGACACCGGGCGGCCGCAGGGCGTGCCTTGGCCCCCCAAGGACGACAGGGTTCTCTACCGCCCGGCATTGCCCTCTCGGTATCGAAGGATCACAGAAGGGCTGGGGATTGTGGGGGCAATTGAGGTGGAATGCAGCCCCTGGTTCGAAGACAACCAGTGGGTTCTGGATATCGCCGCGCAAGACTCCATCGTGGTGGGGACCGTTGGAAACCTGGATCCGGGCCAAAAGGATTTCGGCAAGCGTTTGGAACAGCTTCACCGAAACCCGCTGTTTCGCGGCATCCGTTACGGGAATTTGTGGGGGCGAAGCCTGGCCGAGGGGATTTCTAATCCCGAGGTCATCTCTAACTTGAAGGTTCTCGCAGATAACGGCTTGGCCATGGATACGGCCAATCCTGATCCACCTTTACTTGCGGCGGTGGTGCGGCTCACGGATGAGGTTGCGAGTCTGCGGGTGGTGATCGACCACCTGCCGCAACTCGAGCTCCCACCGGATAGGAGCGCGCGCAGGGCCCTTCAGGCCAGTCTGCTGGAACTTGGGAAGCGGCCTCAAGTCTATGTCAAGATGTCGGAGGTGCTTCATGCCGTCGGCGGTCATGTCCACTATGAGCTGGACTACTACCGGTCAAGGCTGGATGAGATCTGGGACATCTTTGGCCCAGATCGACTCATCTACGGCAGCGACTGGCCAAACAGCGACAACTCCGCGCCACTCCGGCAGGAGTGGAAGGTGGTTCGCGATTACATTCACGCCAAGGGTGCGGCAGCAGCGGAGAAGTTCTATTGGAAAAATTCGATTGCCGCATACCACTGGATCAAACGTGCGCCCAGTCAGCCAGCGTCCAGCACGTCTTGACGCCCGATTCTCTCGGCCTGCGGCCGGGGGCATTGTGGATACCCCACGATTTCCCGCCATTCGGCGCGATTGCCCGGACGGGAGTTCCAGCGCCGCGCCTTCTGCCTCTTGAATTTTGAATTCTAAATTCTAGGTCGTGCCTGCCCCTGCTGGGTTACGCCTGCTTGCTTTGGCCGTAGTTGTCTGCGGGTAGGCAGGGTCCGGCGGAGGTTACCCCTTCTCTGGATTCAGACATTTTGTCGATGCGCGTGGAGGGAATCGTCCCGGACACGTCCTTTCCGAACCTTCTAAAATTCGATTTTTCCCGAGAGAGCAATCATGCGGACAGAGCTGTCGCCGCCCAAGCCAGCGCCTAGGAGGCCGGTGGGCGGGCTCGCCGCGTAGGTGATCGTGAAGGCATCGGATAGCGTATTGCTCGCCGCGGGGACGCCGGCGAACGAGTAGGGAAACCCGGGGTTCATGTGGTTCAACGCGTTGTAGAACTTCGCGTCGACGCGAAATTTCACCCTCTCCGTGAGGTTGAAGCTCTTGGCAATGGCAAGGTCTACCCAGGCAAATCCCGGCGCGAAGACGTTATTGCGGCCGCCGCGGGCGAACTGGCAGGTTTGGGGATTGTCATTGGTGGAAAGAACGTTACCAGCGCCGTCGAACGTCTCGCCGGCCGTGCAGGAGCCCGTGTTGGGATCCACAATGTTCGTGAACGCCTTGGGATTGAGCCATTGAATCTCGGGATATCCCGGAGTCTGGGTGTTGAGCTTCTGCCACCTGGCATAGGGGTTCACGCCGGCAACCGGCACAGCGAACCCGCCTCCACCTTCCGGGCCATTCCCGTCAAATACACCATTCCCGTTTGCCCCGTAACCATAGCTATAAACCGAGAGGGGGAAACCGGTGTGAAAGAACATGTTGCCGGACACTTCCCAGCCGTTAACGAGTCGCTTCAGGAAGCGATTCTTGGCGGGCGCGGGCAACTGATAGACCCAAGAGCCATTGAAGGAATGCCGCACGTCATAGTCACAGTTGCCGCGCATTAACAAAAGGTGCCCGGGATAAGTGTTAAATTGTGCCTCATAGGTGAAGGGCTCCCCTTCGTTTGAAAACTCATCAATGCAGTGGCTCCAGGTGTAATTCGCATGGACCGAGAGACCGCCGCTGAAGCGCTTCTCGAGGGTGGACTGAAGGGCATTGTAACTGCTGTTGGCGCCGACCTCCATCTGAGTCACATACCCAAACCGCCCATCGGGCCCGTTAAAGGTGGGGTCGTAAATGTAGGGCGCAAAGCACCCCGGGCAAACCGTTTGATACCCATTGGGGGCGACAGCATAGGACAGGTTCGTGGCCTTGGTGCCGGCGTACTGCACCCGAGCCATCCAGTTGCGCCCGAACTGTTGCTGGGCCGCCGCGCTCCATTCGGCAAAGTAAGGATACTTGAAGGTACCCGCCGGCAAGGCGAAGTAATTTATTGCCGGGAGGCAGTTCGCAGGAGCGTTGGTCGCGGCGCAAGAAAGGACGCCGCTCTGGAAACCGGCGACCAACGCCGCGTTGGCCTGCGCAATGTTCCCCAGGGCGTCATTGCTGGGACTGCCGACAGTGCCATTCCCCGAGCCAGGGATTGCGTAGGTTGCCACGATGGGGTTGCCCGTCCCGGGAGCGCCCGCATAGAACTCGTTATAGTTGGGGAAATTTTCGAGCACGCTGTCGGTCAGCACGGCCCCGAAAACCTCGCTGAAAAGGCCAGCTCCCACGCGGAGCACGGTGTTCGGCCTCAACTGCCAGGCAATCGCCGCCCGCGGCTGCCAGATAATTGCCTTTGTCCCCGGAAACTCGTAACGCTGCCCGGTCAGGATGACCTGGTTCGGAGGCTGGTTCACATTGTGGGGGATGTCGTAGAAGCTGCCTGCTAGCCGTCCGAAATTGTTGTGTTGGCTGACGGGGTCAGAGTTCCAAGTGGCGCGCAGGCCGTAGATTAGGGTCAAGCTTGACCGCAGTTTCCAGGTGTCGTTGGCGTACAAATCCAGGCTGGCGAAGCCGATTGGTTCAGAGAGACTCGGCGCGAAGGCATGGCTAGCAAAATTGCCGATGACGTCCAAGCTGTACTGGACCGCGTCACCCAGCCGCAGGGCGGGAAGAGTACCGGAACCAAGGTCGTGGTCGCTCTCCAGTGTCCGTAACAGGTTTTCGCCAAACTTAAAGGTGTGGGCGCCGCGAGTCCAGGTGAGGTTGTCAATCAACTGCCAGGTGGTGGTGTTGCTGCCCTCAGGCCAACACACCCCACATCCGAAAATAGGACTCAAACCTGCGCCCACGAACAAAAACGGGGATGCAGCCCTCGCCGCCGCAGGGTTGGTGGGCTGGAAAATCGCCGAGCCAAAGCTATAGCCGGGGTTAAACTCGTTCACCAAAGTCGGGGCGAAAATGTGCGTGTATCCGATCGACGCTCCGTTTTCCGGTTGGGTGGAATAGGCGTTGAAGACCTTATTGACCGGGTCCGTATGGGTGGGCTGAAAGCCCTTCTGGTACCGGAACGCGTACCATACCCGATCGGACGCGTTGACCTCATGGTCCACACGGGCCTTGATGTACAAATCGTGCGTGTTGTTCGAAATTCCAAAGGTGCGAAACAACGTGCAGCCGGTCCCGTAAGGCGTGGGAACGCCCGGGGCGAGAGCGATGATGCTCCCGTCTCCATTGACCGCGCAGTCCGAGGTTGGATAGGGAATCCCCCCCGAGGGGGTCCCGTAGAGGGCGAACGCTTGCTTGTAATACGCAATCGCCGGCGCAGGGTTCGGCGGGGGGGTGTAGGTTATCCCATTTTGCGGATCATACCCACCCTTGGGGATCTGGCTCAAGACGTAGTTCTCATACGCCTGGGAGGGAAAGGCTTCACCCGCGATTTCAGGCAGCACAATCCGGATGCCTTCGACGTCGCCGAACAGGAAGAGCTTGTTCTTGATGAGGGGCCCGCCCAGGCTGCCGCCGAACTCGTTCATGTTGGAAAAGGGCTTGCACTTTTCCTGATCCGCCGCGCTGCAAGAGGGGCCGGGCTGGGCGTTGATAAACCAGTCGGCGGCATCCATGCTGCGACCGTTCCACGTCTCGAAAACGTTCCCGTGCCATTTATTGGTGCCCGACTTGCTAATATAATTTACCTGAGCGGCCCCGTAGCGGCCTTGGTCAACCGAATAGGAGAGCGTGTTGATGCTCGCCTCGGAAATGGCGTTCAGTCCGAGCGACAAGTTTGTGGCCCCGTTGTTACTCCCGTCCATGCCATCGATGGTCAAGTTGATGGAAGTGGCGGGCAAACCGTTAAACTCCACATTGTTATTGCCACTGAGGACGGGCCCGCCGCCCGTGTTCATGATGGCCCCGGGTGCCACCTGGGCTAGATAAGTCAAGTCGTTTCCGGGGTTGGGAAGCGCGGCAATCTCCCGGCTGGTCACCGTGGTCGTGGTGTTGGGGTTGGAAAGCTCGATTAACTGCGGGGCCGCGGTTACCTGGAAAACTTCGGTGCGGCTCCCGACCTGCAAGGAGGCATCGGCGTTCGCCGTTTGGCTCACCCCCACGGTAATGGGCCCCAGCTCGGCAACTTGGAAGCCCGCCGCCGTGATCAATACCTTGTACTGCCCTGGCTGCAATAGCGAGACCGTGTAAGTCCCGCCGGGGCCTGTGATTGTTTCTCTTTTTTGGCCGGTGTCGAGGTTGCTGACCGTCACGTTGGCTTTGGGTATGACGGCGCCCGTGGGATCCGTGACCACGCCGGCGATCGCGCCAGTCGTGAGACTCTGGGCATGCGCTCTGCGTGGCTGCAAAACGCCCGAGATCAAAACGACGAGAATAGAGGCAAGTATTCCGCGCATACTATCCCCAGCATTGGTTGGGTTATATCGAGCGACACAAATGTTTGCGCCTTCGGCTGTAGCGGCGGTCTCCGACCGCCGGTCGGCGCTCAGAGAGCGCCGCTACAATTTATGCCGCTAGGTATCGTTCGGAATTTCCATTTTGGCTGCCCGCGTGGCTGGCGGGACCCCAGCGTTTCCATTTTTGAGGGCTCGCCAATTTATTGGAGCACCCTCGACGGGGGATTTCTGTTCAAAACTGCTCACTTTAGCGAAATATTATTTCGGAGCCGGGATCTGCCGTCCGCGCGGCTAGCAACGAAAATCCCTGAAATACGCTCTGAAGAGGATCAAGTGGCGTTTCGCCATCCGCTGCGCAGCCCGACGTGCGCGGGACTAAGCGAGGAGAAAAATTGGGGGCAAGTCTTTGGGAAGGCACTGTCGGTCTTCGAAGCGCCTGCCCCCAACCAGACTCTCACTTGCTCGCGACCAAAACCGGCACGCACTGGATGAGCTTGGGGCCCTGAGCGAGCATCTCCGGTTGAGGCTTGGCCATCGGGTAGAAGAGAACCAGACCGGCCTCCGCAAGACGCAGGGACCGAACCGTGCCCCGGTTCCCGTGCCGCTCGACGATCAACCCGCTCTTGGCAGACGAGCTTTGGCCGCGGGTCGAAGCCATAATGATGGTTTCTTTCTGATCCTGTTCACGGGTTAACACCGTGTAATCGGGGGAGCCGCCGCTGAAATTGAGTCGGAACGAGTAGTCTCCGGGCGCGAGAACGGCCTGACCCCAATGGGTTTCAAAAGGCAGATTGAACTTACCCTGGACTTCCTGCGCACTGGCTAGGCCGGCGCTGAGTCCGGCTGCCAGCACTGCCAAGAGCATAACCTTCACCAGATTGAAACTTTGCGTCATCTTCATACTTCACCTCGTGGTTGAGTTCGGCGATCGCTCGCCGTCAAGCTCGCCTGTTGCGGCTTCTATCCCCTATATCAGGGCTGAAAAGAGTAATCGCGGGCGGGCTTCCGACTTGCCGTGCAGCGCTCGCGGTAAGAGTCGTTCGTGGTTACTTTCCCGGGGTCGGGGAGGCTCGAAGGCGATGGGCTTTCTTACCCCCCCCCAGTTTCATTTTCTTGGTCCCTACTCGTGAATGGTCACATCGAAGGCAAAGTAGTAGAGCCCCATCAGCGTGCTGCCAGGGTTGCCGGCCCCCGGTTCGGTGACTTCCAGCAGTGCTCCAATTGCCGACGTTTGTCCCGTGTAAGGATCAACCAAGCCCGGAATCGGGGTGATCGTCCAGGAATTGCAATAACCGGCGCCGACGCCCGTGCAAGTCACCTGGAGGTTAGTTGACCCGGGCCAGTTGACCGGATTGAAAGCCACCGCGTAAGTTTTCCCCTTGTAAGGTATCGCGCCGAGCCTAAGCCCGCACTCGAGCGTCTGGCCGGTAGTAGTCATCAAGCCGTAATCGAGCCCGTCAGTGTTACCGACCTGATCGCCACACACATCGACGAAATTCGCAGTCACTTCCGTTGCCGTCGTAAAGGGCGGATTCGCCAAAGGCGTCGAGGCCGGGTAGAGCAGTGTCAGCGAAATGGTGCGCTCGGTCGAGGTGTTGAGGTCGAATGACCATTCGCAATACGTGATCTCGGAGGTGACCGAGTCGGTCTTGGATTTTGTATAGGTGACGTACGCACCTTTCCCGTCGCTCTGCCATTGGAACGGGTCGTTGTTGCTGTCCGCATTCGCAAAGATGCTGGTCACATTGAAAGTTGTTGAGCTGCAAGGGGGCGCCTCGGTTTTGGCTTGAGCCGACATCGAAAGCCCCAGCACGATTCCCGCCGCCAAAACTGACACTAACACTCTGAAGTTTCTTCGCATGATTCTCCCTCTCAAAACTTGTTTAGGTTTTAGATCTGAGCCCTGATGCGCGCAACCCCGGCGCGCACGTGGGAGGGTGGCGCCCCAAGTGAGCGCAACGCTCACCCTCTATATGTAGTAGCGGAAAGCGCGGGCAAAAACTATCACGCGGCGACAAAGAAAGTTGCCAGCCCCGAAGGGACGAGCGAGTGTGCCGTCCCATGTAATGTTTTGCCACGAATCGACGGGCACCTCCGATTCCGGAAGTAGGGGCGCATGGCCATGCGCCCTTACAACGCCAACTGTCCCGCGCCGCCCCCTTGGGACTTCTTCGCAAATTAGGACACTGCGGCCAGAAGAGCAGCGGGGGCCAAGTGTGGTAAACTTCTGCCAGTTAGGACGGAATCGCGGCCCTGAGGGGCAGTATGCCGACGCCCGCGCCACATGAAATCACACGTTTGCTCCGCGCCTGGTCCAGCGGCAACAAGGAGGCCTTGGACACGCTTATGCCCCTGGTGTACCAGGAATTGCGCCGGGCGGCGCGGCGATATCTGGCTCGAGAAGCGCCGGGCGGCATCGTTCAAACGACGGAAGTGGTCAACGAAGTTTATCTTCGCCTGGTCGAGCTGCCGGAAGTGGGCTGGAAAGACCGGGCACATTTCTTTGCCATTTGCGCCCGGATGATGCGGCGAATTCTCACGGACTTTGCGCGCGCCCGGCGCGCCGGGAAGCGCGGCGGTGAGGTGCCTCCGATCTCGCTTGACCAAGCCCCGCAGGTGTCGCGAGAAAGGAGCGCGGATTTTATCGCCCTGGACGACGCTCTGAGCGCCCTGGCCCGCCTCGACGCGCGAAAAAGCCAAGTGGTGGAGCTGCGGTTCTTTGGAGGGCTGAGCGTGGAGGAAACAGCCGAGGTGCTGGAGGTTTCCGCGCTCACGGTGATGCGCGACTGGAAGATGGCCAAAGTCTGGCTTCTGCGCGAGATCAAAGGGGAAAAGCACGATGGAGCCTGAACATTGGCGGCGTATCGAGGATCTGTATCACGCTGCCAGGGAGCAGGAAGAGGGCGAGCGCGCTCGCTTCCTGGCCGAAGCCTGTGCGGGCGACGAAGCGCTCCGCCGCGAGGTGGAATCCCTGCTGGCCCAAGAAGAGTCCGCCAAACATTTCATGGAAGCGCCGGCGCTGGAGGCGGCGGCGAAAGGATTGGGGGCGGAGGTCGCCGCCACTCGCCCCGCAGGCGATTCTGGCCTTGTCGGAAGGACGATATCTCATTACCGCGTCTTAGAGTTGCTGGGGCGGGGCGGGATGGGCGTCGTTTACAAGGCCCGAGACACCAAACTGGGCCGGCTCGTGGCGCTGAAGTTCTTGCAGCCGGCTTGGCTCCCCTCGGGAACCTCCGTCTTGGCAGGACGGAGTGAGAGTACACACCTCGACCCGCAAGCTCTCGAACGCTTCAAACGCGAGGCCCGCACGGCTTCCGCTCTCAATCATCCTCACATCTGCACCGTCTTCGAGATTGACGAATTCGAAGGCGAGGCGTTTATGGCCATGGAATACCTGGAAGGCCAGACGCTCAAGGAACGGATCCAAAACGCGAAACTCGAAAATCGAAAATCGAAACTCGGGGCCAAGGAGAATTTCGATTTTCGAGTTTCGAATTTCCCGTCAGGCCCCTTGCGGGTTGATGAGGTGCTCGACCTTGCCATCCAGATTGCTGACGGCTTGGAGGCCGCCCACTCGAAAGGCATCATCCACCGTGATCTTAAGCCCGCCAACGTTTTTATCACCACGCGCGGCGACGCCAAAATCCTCGATTTTGGCCTTGCCAAGCTGACCCAGCCTTTGCCAAGCGAGGATGGCGGACTTGCGGAAATCGCCAGCCCTTCCGAAGCCCGCAGGGCGCTTGCGGAGGACGAACATTTGACCAAACCCGGAGTGACCGTCGGTACGGCGGCCTACATGTCGCCTGAGCAAGCCCGCGGCGAGCCCCTGGATGCGCGCACCGATCTCTTTTCGTTCGGCGTCGTGCTTTACGAGATGGCCACCGGCACGCTGCCGTTCCAGGGGAAGACGAGCTTGGACGCTTTTGCCGCCCTGCTGCGCGAGGAGCCGCGCTCGGTGCTGGAGTTGCAGCCCGATTTACCCGCCGAGCTCGACCGAATCGTCAGCAAGGCGCTGGAAAAAGACCGCGACATGCGTTCCCAAAGCGCCGCGGAGATGCGAGCTGAGCTGAAGCGGCTGCGGCGCGATACGGAGTCCGGCCGGATCGCGGCTGTAGCGGCGGTCTCCGGCCGCCGCGCGGCGATGGGGACATCGCCGCTACAAACGCGCCGGGCGCTAAGTTTCAGCATCGCTACGCTGGCACTGGCAGCCATCCTAGCGGGCATTGCTTACAGCATTTATCGGCTCGCTCACCGCAGGGCGCCGTCGGGGGGAGCGGCCATGAAGATTGCGCAGCTTACCACCAGCGGCCATGCCCGCAAGCCCGCCATTTCTCCCGACGGCAAGTACGTTGTGTACGAACAAGATAAAGACCATCAGACAAGTTTGTGGCTCTACCAAGTGGCAACGGGGACCAACGTCCAGATCGTAGCGCCCATTGCCACGGGCATGACCTCGCCCGCTTTTTCGCGTGACGGAAATTATGTCTACTACATCGACCATGATAATGACCACCCCAAAGGCATCCTCTGCAAAGTGGCATCCTTGGGCGGGGCGCCGCGAAAGCTGTTTGAGAATTTGTCGAGCTCCGTGAGCTTCTCTCCGGATGGGAAACGGCTGGCCTTTGTGCGGCGTCTTCCCGAGGGTGGGGAATATGACCTCATGGCGGCCAATGAAGACGGCTCCGAGGAGAAGCAAATTCACCGGTTCCTGAAGCCCAAGAATCTTTGGAACGATCCCGCGTGGGCTCCGGACGGAAAAACTATTGCCCTTACCGTGCACACTGATCCTCCGGACAACCACGCCCGCCTGGAAGCTGTGTCCGTAGAGGACGGAGGAGAGAGGTTGATCGGTTCCCATGTATGGTCAACGAATGTACGGCCTACGTGGCTTCCCGACGGCAGCGGACTGGTAACGGTGGCTGGCGAGCTGAACTCGCCGGATGAGCACCAGATCTACGAAATTTCCTACCCGGAGGGTGAGGCCCGGCGAATTACCGTGGATTTGTCCACCTATGGTGGAATGGGGGTAACCGCGGATGGGAATTCGCTGGTTACTGCCAAACAGGAATTTCAGGCAAGCCTGATGATCGCTTCGATGGACAAGGCCGGTCACCCCGTCGAAGATCATGTTCTGGCGGGAAGCGACGGCACGGAGGGCCTCGACTGGACTCCCGAGGGCCGAATCGTCTACACCGCGTCCACAGCGAGCGAGGAGAATCTGGGGAGTATGGATGCGAGCGGGGGTGATCGCAAACAGTTGACGGCTTTGGGGGTGGACGGAGAATATATCGAGGACCCCTCAGTGTGCGGCGACGGACGGCACATCGTTGCGCAGTCGAACCACGGAGGCAACATGGGTTTGTTGCGCATTAACTCCGACGGCTCGAATCTGGTCCAACTGACGCGCGAGATTATTGATGGGGTGGCATCGTGCTCCCCGGACGGGAAATGGGTGGTTTTCCAGTCCAATCGAACGGGAACGTGGACTCTCTGGAAAGTTTCCATTGACGGCGGCGAGCAGACGCAACTGACCAAGGAAGATACGGAGCAAGCCGCCGTCTCGCCCGACGGAAAATGGATTGCCTGCCTGTACTATCCCCACAATGCAACGAGGCAACAAATCGCCATTTTGCCCTTCGCCGGACGTGCGCCGGTCAAGATCCTCGACTCGGATGGAGCCATGGGTAAAGTGCGTTGGACGCGCGACGGGCGCAGCCTGACCTACGCCGCTTATGACGGACTGGCCGAAAACCTTTGGAACCAACCGATTGACGGCGGCCCGCCCCGGAAAATAACCAACTACGAGACGGGCGGAATCTTTAGCTTTGCCTGGTCACGCGACGGAAAACGGCTGGCGGTCGTGCGCGGCTCCCGGAGCTGGGACGTCGTCATGATCAGCAACTTCCGCGCCCGAGAATAGGCTGTTGCTTCAGCGCAGGAATTCCTCCTATATTGACAACCCAAAGCCGCCCCGATAAATCGGGACGCTACGCTTGCTCGTGGGCGGAGAGTGGAAAGGCGGGGCGTGCTCGAGGGCCCGGTGCGTTCCGGGGAAGAAATCCGGCGCGTGGGCGAGATAACTGCCGTGATCTCCCTTGAGAATAACGTGGTCATTTCGTGCGCCTTTATCTCATCAGAGAGGTTTGACCGTGAGGAGAGTCCTCTGATGATGAATATACGCATGGAAGGGATTACGGTTTGAAGCCCGAGCAGAAACTATCCGTCAACCCAGGCCGTTTTGGCCTGGGCTTAGTCAGGACGCCCCCTTCGCTTTACTCAGGGCAGGCCCTTTGGGGCTCGCTGAATGCGTTAGCTGCCTACTGCCTTCTGCCTACGGCCTACTGCCTACTGCACCCCTCACGAAACGCTTGGCAGTGGTGTCATTTGCGAAACACGGGCGCTCCCATGTGCAGTCATTCCCGCGAAGGCGGGAATCCACTGCGCATGCCGTTGGAAATGCGCCGCCGACGGACTGGATTCCCGCCTTCGCGGGAATGACCAGTGTTTCGAGGGGGATCCCATTCCAAGTGACACCACTACCAAACGCTTGACAAGTTCCCTCCAAAGTGGCATTCTATATCCGACTGATATTGTCGGATATAAGTTATGCTGAAACTCTCTAAGAAGGCGGATTACGGATTGATTGCCGTGCGGCATTTGGCTCAACAGCCGCTGTCGGCGGCGTGTAGTGCCAAGGAAATCGCCCGCACTTGCGGAATTCCGACCGAATTGCTCGCCAAGATACTTCAGAAGCTCGCCAAGAACGGCCTCCTGGTCTCCCAACACGGCACCAATGGCGGCTACGCGCTGGCGCGGCCTCCCGAGGAGATTTCCGCGTTCGAGGTGATCCGCGCCATCGAGGGGCCTCTGTTCATTACCAGTTGCTTGACCGATAAGCGCGAGTGCGGCCAGATGACCCGGTGCACCGTCCGCGAGCCCCTGCAAAAGGTGAATGAGACACTGGTCAAGGCCCTGAGCGCCGTCACCATGTCGAGTCTCTCGACCGATGCCCCCGGCTTGGTGCAGATCGAGGGAGGCCTCTAGTGAAGCTTCCTGTTTACCTCGATTACCACGCCACCACCCCCGTGGACCCGCGCGTCTTGGAAGCGATGCTGCCTTTCTTTACCGAAAACTTCGGTAACCCGGCGAGCCGCAACCACAAATTTGGCTGGGAGGCGGCCACGGCAGTCGAGAACGCACGCAGACAGGTGGCGAAGCTGATTAACTCCCGTGCCCAGGAGATTGTCTTTACCTCGGGGGCAAGCGAGTCCGATAACCTGGCGATTAAGGGCGTGGCACACCGGTATCGCGATCGCGGCGACCATATCATTACCTTGGCTACGGAACATAAGGCCGTGCTCGATTCCGCCAAGCGGCTCGCGCAGGAAGGTCTTACCGTAACTTATGCGCGCTTGCACCCGGATGGGCTGGTGGACCTCGACGATCTGCAACAAGCCTTTACGGAGAAAACGTTGCTCGTCAGTATCATGGCGGCGAACAACGAAATTGGGGTCCTACAGCCGCTCGAGGAAATCGGCCGGCTGTGCCATGAACGTGGGGCGCTGTTTCATACCGACGCGGCACAGGCCACGGGCAAAATTCCCCTTGACGTCGAGGCGATGCAGATCGACTTATTGTCCATCGCCGGGCACAAGATGTATGCCCCAAAAGGCGTGGGCGCGCTCTTCGTAAGACGCCGAGGCACCTCAGTAGACCTCGTTCCCATCTTGGATGGCGGCGGCCACGAAGGCGGGCTGCGCTCCGGAACGCTGAACGTGCCGGGGATTGTGGGTCTGGGCAAAGCTTGTGAGATCTGCCGCCAGGAGATGCCGGAAGAATCCCGGCGCCTTGCGGCTCTACGCGACCGGCTTAAAGACGGACTGCTGGCGTCGCTCGGGGGCATTCACATTAACGGCAGTCTCGAACATCGGCTGCCGAACAATCTCAGCGTAAGCTTCCCTGGCGTCGATGTCGCGACACTGATGGCGGCTTTGAGCGACATCGCACTTTCGTCGGGTTCCGCTTGCAACTCGGGGACTCCCGAGCCCTCTTATGTGCTGCAAGCGCTGGGCGCCTCCGAAGAGGTGGCGAATACGCCGCTTCGCTTTGGTCTGGGCCGCTTCAACACGGAAGAGGAAATCGATTACTGCCTCGGCCGTGTGGTGGAAACCGTGAAGCGCCTGCGGGAAATGGGCGGAACGGCAGCAGCTTAAGAGAGTGGCTAGTGGTTTGTGGCCAGTGGCTAGCAGGAACCAGGATCCACTAACCACTAGCCACCAGGCACTAACAACTGGAGGTTTTTGATGGCTACACCGCAAACCGACGTCGAATTACTGGCGACACAGGAATACAAATACGGATTCGTCACGGACATTGAGCAGGAAACCGTGCCGCCGGGGTTGAACGAAGACGTCATTCGTCTGATCTCCGCCAAAAAGGGCGAACCCGAATGGTTGCTGGAATGGCGCCTGAAGGCTTATCGCCACTGGCTGAAAATGCAGGAGCCGAGGTGGGCGAACGTGAAGTTTCCTCCCATCGATTACCAGGCCATCCGCTATTATTCTGCTCCGAAGAAAAAGGGCTCGGGCCCGAAGAGCCTTGATGATATCGACCCCGCACTGCTCAAGACTTACGAAAAGCTCGGCATTCCGCTCAAGGAGCGAGAACTGCTGGCGGGTGTGGCCGTGGACGCGGTGTTTGACAGCGTCTCCGTGGGCACAACATTCAAGGCGAAGCTTGCCGAGCTGGGCATCATTTTCTGTTCCTTCTCGGAAGCGGTGCATGAGCATCCCGAGTTGGTGCGCAAGTACCTGGGCTCGGTAGTTCCTTACACCGACAATTTCTATGCCACGCTCAACTCCGCCGTCTTCAGCGACGGTTCCTTCGCTTATGTGCCCAAGGGCGTGCGCTGCCCGATGGAGCTTTCCACTTATTTCCGCATCAACGCCAAGGATACCGGCCAGTTTGAGCGCACCTTGATTGTTGCGGACGAAGGCGCTTACGTCAGCTACCTGGAAGGCTGCACGGCTCCCATGCGCGATGAGAATCAGCTTCACGCCGCGGTGGTGGAACTGGTCGCTTTGGACAACGCCACGGTGAAGTATTCCACCGTGCAGAACTGGTATCCCGGCGACAAGAACGGCAAGGGCGGCATCTACAACTTTGTGACCAAGCGCGGCAAGTGCGCGGGCGTGAATTCCAAGATTTCCTGGACGCAGGTGGAGACCGGCTCGGCCATCACCTGGAAGTATCCAAGCTGCATCCTTCAGGGCGACAATTCCGTGGGCGAGTTCTACTCCGTCGCCGTTGTCAACAATTACCAGCAGGCTGACACCGGCACCAAGATGATCCACATCGGCAAAAACACCAAGAGCACGATTGTCTCAAAAGGCATCAGCGCCGGACGCGGCCAGAACAGCTATCGCGGCGCGGTGCGCATCCTGAAAGGCGCGGCCAACGCCCGGAATTACTCGCAGTGCGATTCCTTGCTGATTGGTGATAAGTGTGGCGCCCACACGTTCCCCTATCTCGAAGTGAAGAACTCCACGGCCACCGTCGAGCACGAAGCTTCGACCTCCAAGATCGGCGAGGACCAGATCTTTTACTGTCGTCAACGCGGGATCTCAACTGAAGATGCGGTGGGCATTATCGTCAACGGCTTCTGCAAGCAAGTCTTCCGCGAGCTGCCCATGGAATTCGCAGTCGAAGCGCAGAAATTGCTGGGGGTGAGCCTGGAAGGCAGCGTCGGGTAATTCAGAATTAGGAATTATGAATGATGATAACGAAAATCTTCGTGCTCTGTGCTCCTAAGGATTTGACACAGAGGACGCGGAGCGCCTCAGTGCGTCCCGTGTGAAAGTTCTTTTGGCCGCGGAGGACGCGGAGGCTGCTGACACTTGGAGAAATTCTCGCGGACAGCGCGAGTTTCGAATTTCGAGTTTCGATTTACGAAAACGGAGCAATGAATGCTAACGATCAAGAATCTGCAAGCCAAGGTAGGAGACAAGGAAATCCTGCGCGGGATTGACCTGCAAGTGAACGCAGGTGAAGTGCACGCGATCATGGGGCCGAACGGCTCCGGCAAATCCACGCTCGCGCAAGTGCTCGCGGGCCGCGAACTTTACGCGGTTACGGGTGGTGAGGTGACGTTCGAGGACAAGAATTTGCTCGAGATGTCGCCGGAAGAGCGGGCGCGGGAAGGCATCTTCCTCGCCTTCCAGTACCCCGTGGAAATTCCGGGCGTCTCGAACACCTATTTTCTGCGCGCCGCGGTCAACGCCATCCGCAAGCATCAGGGCCTTGAGGAACTTGACGCCATGGATTTCCTCACCATAGTCCGCGGCAAGATGAAGCTGCTGGATATGGACGAAAGCCTGATGTCACGCTCGGTGAACGAAGGATTTTCCGGCGGTGAAAAGAAGCGAAATGAGATCTTCCAGATGGCGGTGCTCGAACCGAAACTCGCCATTCTGGATGAGACCGACTCCGGCCTGGATATCGACGCGCTGAAAACCGTCGCCACCGGCGTCAACGCCCTGCGCGCGCCTGACCGCGCCATCATCGTGGTGACGCACTACCAGCGCCTGCTCAACTACATCGTTCCGGACTTTGTCCACGTGCTCTCCAATGGACGCATCGTCAAGTCCGGTGGCAAGGAACTGGCCTTGGAACTCGAAGAGAAAGGCTATGGATGGCTGGACGAGGCGGTGGAGTCGGGTGTGGCCTGGCAATGAGCAGGCGTAGCGCCCCGATTTATCGGGGCGGCTTTTCCTGGCCCATCGGGGCCGAGCCTTGCGATGAGAGAAGAACAAGTCAAAAGTCAAAACGCAAAAGGCAAAAGTCAAAGCCGGTTTTGCAACGGACGGATGCCGGTTCGAGTTTGGGTTTTCACTTTTGCCTTTTGACTTTTGCGTTTTGACTTTTGACTTGTTCGTGCCTAGGAAGGGATGCAGGATTTGATGACCACCGTTAAAGAACAGGAAGGACTATATCTCGCAAGCTTTGCGCACCTTGAAAAGGCCCTCAATGAACACGCGCCGGCTTGGTTGTCCAAGCTTCGCCATGCGGCCATTGGGAGTTTTGCCGAACGCGGTTTCCCCACGACTCACGATGAGGAGTGGCTCTACACGAACGTTGCGCCGCTGGCTTCCGTGCCGTTTGTTCCGGCGCGCGTAAAGCTGACGGAAGAACTTCGAAAAAAGATTGAGCGCCTGCCGCTGGCCGATTTGGGTTGCAGCCGTGTGACCTTTTTCAACGGTTGCTACGTTCCGGAGCTCTCGCAACTGCGGGAAGTCCCGCGGGGACTGAGGGCAGGCAGCTTGGCGTCTGCCCTGAAAAACCACGGCGCGCTGCTCGAGAGGCATTTGGGGCGTTACGCGGACGCAGCCACCCATGCCTTTGTCGCGCTTAACACCGCATTTTTTGAAGATGGGGCATTTATCGAAGTGCCCAAGGGCGCGGTGCTTCAGAAGCCTTTGCACATCCTGCAGATTTCCCATGGCGGCGGCCGGGCCACCGTCTCGCACCCGCGCAACCTGATTCTCGTTGGTGACACCGCCCAAGCGAGCATTATCGAAACCTTTTTCAGCCTTGCGGAAGACACCACATTCACCAACACGGTTACGGAGATTATGGCTGGTGAGGGCGCGCTGGTGGACTACTGCAAGGTGCAGCAGGAAAGTGACGAGGCGTTTCATTATGCGCGCGTGCAGGTGCACCAGGAGCGTTCCTCGAGCGTGACGACGCACTCCGTCCAACTGGGAGCCGTTCTGACGCGCGAGGAAGTCCAGACGATGCTGGGCGGCGAAGGCGCGGAGTCCCTTTTGCACGGCCTCTATGTGATCACCGGACGGCAGCACGTGGACAACCACACCACCATCGACCACGCCAAGGCGCACTGCTCCAGCCGCGAGGTTTACAAGGGCGTACTGGAGGGGCAATCGCAGGGGGTCTTCAACGGCAATATTATTGTCCGTCCCGACGCGCAAAAAACCGATTCCAAGCAGAGCAACAAGAACCTGCTGCTTTCTGAGGACGCCATTATCAACACCAAACCGCAACTGGAAATTTATGCCGACGATGTCAAATGCACGCACGGCGCAACGGTGGGCCAGATTGACCCCGAGGCGGTTTTTTATTTGCGCTCCCGCGGCATTGCCTTGCAAGAGGCGAAAAAGCTGCTCACCTACGCTTTCGCCAACGATGTCATGGAGCGCATCAAGTTCCAGCCTCTGCGCGAACGGCTGGCGGAGCGGCTGTTTGCAAGGCTGGCAGAAAGAATTGCCGATTGACGATTGTCGATTGATGATTGAAAGGATTGCCAATTGAAGAAACTGATGATTGGAAAGTGTCAATCGGCAATCATCAATCGGCAATAGTAGGAGTTCTTGATGGCAACCACACGCAATCTCGTCCAGGCCCCGCCGCGCGAAGCGCCGGCGCCGGGTTTTGATGTGCGGAAAATCCGCGAAGACTTTCCCATTCTCAGGCAAAAGGTCCACGGCAAGCCGCTGGTTTATCTTGACAACGCGGCGACCAGCCAGAAGCCGCAGGCGGTCATCGACGCCTTGCTGCGCTTTTACTTGCAAGATTGCGCCAACATCCACCGGGGCGTTTACCTGCTCAGCGAGCGCGCCACGCAGGCTTACGAGGACGCGCGCGTCAAGCTCCAAAGATTCTTGAACGCCGCGCAGTCTCGCGAAATCGTCTATGTGCGGGGGTCGACGGAAGGCATCAATCTGGTGGCGCAAACCTACGGGCGCCAGCAGATCGGCGCCGGTGACGAAATCCTGATCACGGCGATGGAACACCACTCGAACATTGTGCCCTGGCAGATGCTCTGCGAGGAAAAAGGCTGCCGCCTGCGCGTCGGTCCCATCAACGATCGCGGCGAACTGATTTTGGATGAATTTGAAAAACTCATGAGCGATCGGACGCGTTTGGTGAGCGTGGCCCACGTTTCCAATGCGCTCGGCACCATCAATCCGGTCAAGCAGATTGTGGAAATGGCGCATGCGAGGAACATCCGGGTGCTTATCGATGGCGCCCAGGCAGCGCCCCACCTGAAGATCGACGTCCGCGCGCTGGACTGCGATTTTTACGCGATTTCGGGCCACAAGCTTTTCGGGCCGACGGGCATCGGCGCCCTGTATGGCAAGGCCAGCCTGCTTGAATCCATGCCGCCCTATCAAGGCGGCGGTGATATGATTCTCTCCGTCACCTTTGAGAAGACCATCTATAACCATATCCCGAATAAATTCGAGGCCGGAACGCCCAACATCGCGGGGGCGATTGGATGGGGGGCAAGTCTCGACTACCTCACGCGCATTGGTATGGAGAATATCTCTTCTTACGAACACGCCTTGCTGACTTACGCCACGGAGGCGATTGGCCAGATCCCCAGTGTTCGCCTGATCGGCACGGCGCGCGAGAAGGCCGGAGTTCTCTCCTTCCTGCTGGAGGGAATTCACCCGCATGATGTCGGCACCGTGCTGGATCAAGAAGGCATCGCCGTGCGCACCGGCCACCATTGCGCGCAGCCGGTGATGGAGCGCTTCGGCGTGCCCGCCACGGTGCGAGCCTCCCTGGCCTTTTATAACACCAAGCAGGAGATTAACGCTCTGGCGGCGGGTTTGGAGCACGTCAAGGCGATGTTTGCGTAAGAATAGCGGTCAGCTATCAGCTTTCAGCCGTCAGCTAAAAATCCACCTGAAAGCTGGCCATGGATTGCTGATAGCTGAGAGCTGAAAGCTGAGAGCTTAATTCCCATGTCAGAACTAGCTTCGCTCTATCAAGAGGTCATTCTCGATCACAACAAGCGGCCGCGGAATTTCCACCCGATGGAGAATGCTGATCACCAAGCCAATGGTTACAACCCTCTGTGCGGCGACAAGGTCACCATCTATTTGCATATGGTGGGCGATCGCATTGCTGACATCAGCTTCCAGGGTTCCGGTTGCGCCATCTCCACGGCTTCGGCATCGATCCTGACGGAGACGCTGAAAGGCAAGACCCGCGCCGAAGCCGAAGCGCTTTTCGAAGCATTTCATGACCTAGTGACTGGCCAGACGATGAAATCCGCAGACACGCCCGCTCTCGGCAAGCTGGCGGTTTTTTCCGGCGTCTCCGAATTTCCCGTACGCGTCAAGTGCGCCTCGCTGGCCTGGCACACGCTGCGTAGCGCGCTCGAGGGCAGCCCGACCACCACGAGCACGGAGTGATTGAAGATTTGTGATTTGTGATTTGTGATTGGTGATTGAAAAGACTGAGGATTGAGGAGATTGGCAATGGAAGAAACTTACGGTTGGAATTCGTCAATCACAAATCACCAATCACAAATCACCAATTCTGGAGGAATCTGAATGCCTGAACAGTCTTCACCCGCGCCTTCCGCTGCGGAGACCACACTCAACGTGTCCGAAGTGGTGGCGCTCCACGACAAAATCGTTGAGAAAATGCGCACCGTCTACGACCCGGAAATCCCCGTAAACATCTATGACCTCGGCTTGGTCTACGAGGTGAAGGTGGAACCCAGCGCAGACGTCTACGTGAAGATGACCTTGACCTCGCCCGGCTGTCCTGCCGCCGGCACGCTTCCCGGCGAGGTGGAAGACAAAATCGTCGTGATCCCGGGGGTTAAGAACGTCAAAGTGGATGTGGTGTGGGAACCGACCTGGGATAAGAACATGATGTCGGAAGCCGCAAAATTACAATTGGGATTCTTTTAGGATTGGTGAATGATTTGCGATTGGTGATTGGTGATATGAACATTGGTGATTTGTGATTGGTGATTTGTGATTGGGGGAATTGCCGACTGCCGACTGTTGGTTCCCAATCGTCATTTGTTCAATCGTCGATCCCGTCAACCACAAAGACCAATCTCCGATGTTCAATTCTTTTCAATCGCCAACCAACAATCACAAATCACCAATGTTCAGTTCTTTTCAATCACAAATCACCAATCACAAATCACAAATGATCATTTCTCCGCTTAACCAATATCACATCGCTCAAGGAGCCACGCTCGCGGAATATCACGGCGCGATCGTTCCCGCACGTTTCACCGATCCCGCTGCCGAGAACCGCGCTGTGCGCACCGCGTCCGGGCTTTTCGATTTTTCTTTCCGCAGCAAGTTCCGGATGAAAGGCCGCGACCACGCGAAGCTGCTCCAGCGGCTGGTGAGCAACGACGTCAAGAAACTCACGCCCGGCCAGGGCACGTACGCCACGCTCCTCAACGCGCAAGGGCACATTGTGGTGGACTTGCGCTTGCACTGCGCCGAGGATTGCTTCCTGGTCGACACGGAAGCTGACTTGCGCGAGAAAGCCATCCAAAGTTTTCGCCGTTATATTATTGCCGACCAAGTTGAAATCGAGCCGCTCGACCTTTGCGCCTTGGCGTTCCAGGGGGTGCGAGCACGAGGACTCCTGGAGAAAACGCTGCACATCGACCTGCCGGCGATGCAGGAGTTTGACCACTTTGCTACAAATTACGCAGGCTTTCCCATCCGCGTGGTTCGCGCCACGAGCACGGGTGAGGAAGGCTACGAAGTGTGGGTGAATGCCGCGGGGATGGAGGCCGTTTGGGGCGCAGCGTGCGGCCAGGCGCCGACCTATGACATGCTCCCCTGCGGCTGGGAGGCGCTGGAGAGTCTGCGCATCGAGGCCGGCATCCCGCGTTACGGAACGGAATTGGGGGAAGATGTGATTCCCCTCGAAGCGGGCCTTTGGAACGCGCTCAGCTTCAACAAGGGCTGCTACATTGGGCAGGAAATTGTGGAGCGTGCCCGCAGCCGGGGCCATGTGAACTGGAAACTGATGGGTTTGATCGTAAATGCCGAGCAGCCAGCCCCGCTTGGCGAGAAGGCTATGGTGGAGGGAAGGGAAGTGGCGGAGGTCACCAGTTCCTGCGTATCACCCACGTTCGGCAAGACGATCGCCCTCGCATACGTGCGCCGCGAGTTCACTGAGCCCGGCGCTAAACTCACCTTCGCTTCCGGCGTGACGGCAGTAGTTGTCGCCTTGCCGTTTATCTCAAGTGCGAAGGCGGAGCCGCCGCTTTAATTGCCGATTGATGATTGCCGATTGTTGATTGAGGGAATTGACAATGGCCGATCGAAGAACCTCACGATGGAAATTTTCAATCATCAATCGGCAATCGAAAATCGGCAATTGTTTACCCGAGCTGCAAAGCCATCAATACGAATGAGGCGGCAATGACCAGCACGGAAAGCACAGCCAACGCATTCCAAAGGTTTTCGCTCGGACGCGTAGCGGGCTCGCCCTCGGGGACCAAGTATCCGAGCACGAGGCCGCTCGCCAACCCGCCGATGTGCGCAGCGTTGTCAACAGCGAAAAATATTCCAAAAATCGCGATATAGATAACCCAACGCCAAAGCTGGCTGCGATATTCTTTTCCGAGATGTCCATGGTGAAAGCTCGCGCCGATTAAAATTCCAATGAGCCCCAAAACTGCGCCGGACGCTCCCACCGAGAGTCCGAAGGGAGACCACCAAAGGCTCAGCACATATCCCATGACCCCCGTCACCAAGTAGAGCACTATGAATTTGGTTGTGCCGAAGAGCGATTCCACTTCCGGCCCCAGATCCACCAGGCACCACATGTTCATTCCGATGTGGAGCAAATTAGCGTGCAGGAACATGGCCGTCACCAGCCGCCACAATTGATGTTCCGTGATAATTTCAGGAGCCTTGGCGCCCAACCGCATCAGCACATTGCCATCAATTCCGCCCATGGGGGGCGCTCCGACCCCCAGCGCGGCCGCAGCATTCTGCGTCATATACCAGGAGATGGAGTAGAGGGCGAGGTTGGCGACGACCATCACGGAGCTGGCGGTGGTGGGAATCGGGATCACGCCCATGATGCGGCCGGGCGTGATGCTGCCGCGGGCGCGCACGGGGCCGGTGGCCTCGCCGCAGAGAGGGCACATCTTAGCATCGCGGTCGATCAGGGCGCGGCAGTGCGGGCACATGCGGACCGTACTGGCGGGCGTGCTCTCCTGCACGCCGAGGGACGAGGAGAAAGCTTTCTTGAGCCGCTGCCACTGGAACAAGAGTTTGGGGGGTAAGGACATGCTTAGGTCCGAAGTCCGGGGTCCGAAGTCCGATGTCCGAGTTGGAGCCGCAAATTTAGACGTATCGTCATTTCCATCCTTATCTTGACAGAATACCCATCTTGATTATATCTGACAGCGTGCTGGAAAACTGCGGAAACTGTTGGCAGTGGGGGAATTGGATGATGTAGCGGCGAGTTCACCTCGCCATATGGCGGCGTAAAGCCGCCTCTACGTTGGACTCCGGACTGCGGGCTCCGGACCTTGGACTAACTTCACTGGAATTTCGTTTGTGGCGCGCCCCGAGCTTGGCTAGAATAGCCATCATAAGATTGGAGCAGGGTCATGAATTTCGAAGATGCAGGCCGGGCCCTGGATCGCGAACTCGACAAGCTGCGGAAGTTTCTCGATAACGAAGTCCGTCCCCAAACTCGTCAGGACATGGCAGAGTTCCTGCGAGGAGCCGCAGACCGCCTGGCGAAATTAGCAGAGCGATTGGAAAAGGCAAAACCCTGACCCCGTGCTGAGCCAAGTTACGGATGGACCGCCCGGAAGACTGCATTCACCCGCTGCCCGGATCGGGGTGGCGATGGCGATGCTAATCTGCGCCACGGGCTGTCTGCATCGACACAAATCGGCTGCTCCTTCTGCTCACGCCACGCCTCCCTCGGCTGCTCCCACGACGACGTCATCGCGTGCCCCAGGGGCTCCCGCCGCGCCCATCGTTCAGGGAGAAGAGGGCATCGCATCCTGGTACGGCCATCCCTATCACGGACGCCGCTCGGCGAGCGGTGAGATTTACAATATGTACGCCATGACGGCAGCGCATCGGACCTTGCCGTTTGGCACCGAGGTGCGCGTCCACGACCTCCAGAACGGCCGTGACGTCACGGTGCGGATCAATGACCGCGGGCCGTTTGTGGAAGGCCGCATCATCGATCTTTCCTATGCCGCCGCGCAGGCCATGGGGATGCCCGGCCTGGCGCGGGTGCGGCTGGAAATCCTGGGACTCGGCTCGACTTCCGAGCCCGCCGTCTTTGCCGTGCAAGTGGGCGCTTTTCGGGATCCCGCGAATGCTGGCCGCTTGAAGGCCCAGATCGAGGCGAGCTATGGGCCCGTGGTCATCCAGAGTTTCGACCGCGGCGACGGCCTCTTCTACCGCGTGCGCGTGGGCCACGAGAATTCCGAGGGCGCGGCGCGCGAATTGGCGGAGAAACTTCACAGCGCGAATTTCGCCTCGCAGACTTTTGTCGTGAGGTTGAACTAATCGTGGATTGCCTCTTCTGCCGGGTCATCGACCGCAAGGTCCCCGCCAAAATCGTTTATGAGGACGAGCGCGCCGTGGCGATCGAAGACATCCACCCGCAAGCGCCGGTCCACCTGCTGGTGATTCCACGCAAGCACCTCGCCTCGCTCCGCGAGGCCCTCGCGGAAGACGAGGCGTTGCTCGGCCATCTTTTTCTTGTGGCGGCTCAACTGGCGCGTGAGCGGGGGCTGGAAGCGAAGGGCTATCGCACCGTGATCAACAACGGCACGTGGGCGGGACAATCGGTGTTCCACCTGCATGTCCACGTGCTGGGAGGCCGCGCGTTTCACTGGCCGCCGGGATAATTTTTTACCGCACCACGGCCAGCAAATTTTCCTCATCAATCATCACCCGCACGGGTTTTCTCGGCGTGGTGAATTTGAAGTGAGCCCCGCTCGCGCCCACCACCACCTGTCCCAATGTGACCCGCTTGTCCCTGACATAAAGAGCGATCACACGGACCGGCATCTCAAAATCTTCGGGAACATCGCTCTGCGTAATGTCGCCTTGTACAACATATTGGCCGGTGGCAAGCGCGCGAACCTCCGTCTTGAAAGTGTAAGCCGGAATTCCCGTGTCGTAGACCCACTCACCGAAGAACCAATCGAGCTTGTGGTTATGTTCCAGGTCACTCTGCGGCGTCATGTACTTTTCCGCGTGATGGATGAACTCTTCGGTGGAGACGGACTGGCCTTGGTAATGGATGACGAAGTCGCGGAGCATGCGGAAGAAGCGGGCGTCCGAACCCGTCGCGGGATCGGTCATCAATTGCCGCAGCATGTGAAGAACCCAGCAGGCCTTCTTGTACGCGATGTTGGAGTATCCCTCGGGATCCAGAGAGCTGGAAAGCCGATGCCCGAGCCAAATGGGGCCGCCCGATTCAACCGTCGCGCCCTCGCTGGTCTTGGCCAGCAAATCGTCCTTGTAGAGGTGCAGCAGATTGCCGAACTGGTGGCTGCCGTCCTTGCTCTGGGCCAGGAAAAGGGCCGCCGCGTAACTGGCGAGTCCTTCGGAAAGCCACTGGTCGTGGTAGGTCTGCCAACCCAGGAGATTTCCCCACCACTGATGAGCAATTTCATGCGCGATAATGACTGGTCCCAGCGGGTCGCTCCCTTCCTTGCTCGGACCCAGCTCCGCCCGTTCGATCTTGGGCAGAAAGGAAAGGGTGGGCAGGTACACGAGTTCCGGCCACCCTTGACCAAAGCTTCCGGGTGCTTGTGAGATGACTAGGCGGGGATAAGGGTAGGGACCGAACAGGCTGGCATAGTATTGCACGGCCTGCGAGGCGATTCCGGCGACGCTACCCAGCAGGGCTGAAGGCGCGAGCGGAACCGGCTCCACGTGCGGCGGATTGATCACTTTTCGGCGCGCTCCGGGAATGACCAGAGGCACGATCTCCGTCGCGTCATGCCGTTTTTCCAGCGAGCTTTCCGCTTCCCGTGTGGCATAAACCGTGACCAGAGTCTTGCCCGCATGCCGCTCGACAGAGGTGTAGGGTCCCAGATTAAAGCCTGACACGCGAAAAACACCGTCCGACCGCCACCGGCTCTCCGCCCAATCCTCTGAGGTCTTCTCCTCGACGCGGGCGCCAGTGGCCACCAGCACCAGTTTTCGCGGGTAGTGAAAGGTCATGTCGTACTGACCGGGAAGGCCGTCGCTAATGTTGGGGTACCAGCTTCCCCGAGCGCCAACGTACAGCACTCCGTTGCCGACGTCGGCGATAACGTTGCCGTGATACCTCCAGATTAAGCGAAAGCGGTCGCCGCGCGGGTAGGGGTGAGGAAGTACGACTTCGACGTGATCGTAAGCGCGCGCCTCCGCCGGGGCCCCGCCTTGCGGCTGGCCCCCAAGCACCGTGATACGACGCCCGCGATCGTCCTCGACTCCCGTGACGGCGAGCCAGCGTGAGAGCGCAAAGGAGATGACGCGATCTTCCGCCGAACGCGACTCGAGCTGAATCTCCGCCCGGCCTTCCAGACTGTGGTCGGATTGGATGCGAACGTCCAGGGTGTATGCCAGCGCTTTTGCCGTCTCCTCTAACGGCGCGGCGGGTCCGGCCTGGGAACTTGGCGTTGGGAAGGAACACCAGATATCGGTGAAGGTTTGGGAACCAACCCTGCGCGATGAGGTGATGGTGAAGGGCTCGGCCTGGCGCTCATCGTCAACTAGGTCAAATACTCCCAGATCCTGCCCCTTCACGCGGGCGCAAAAGTAAGGATGGCGGCGGTCACCGAGCAGATCCGTGAGGACGCGCACGGAGGTTTCCAAAGTCGGCGCCTGCGCCACGGCGGCCCACTCTTTCAGGAAGGGGCCGGGCTGCTCGAGATCATCCGCGTCAGGCCGGCGCGACGCGGCCTGTAGTTCCTGGGCAGTCTGGTCCGTGAAGCGCAGGTAAGCGGAATCGATTGTCTCTTCCAGGATGGGCGCCCGCGTGAACTGCGCAAGGTTTCGCTTCTCGGCGCGGTCGGGTGGGATCATCAAAACTTCTCCCTCCCCCCAGAAAACCGCTCCTGTGACCTGGCCCTGCACCGGCGTCATTAAAGCGATAAAGCCGCGATTGAGGTAGAGGTTCATCCGCCCGCGCGTAATATGGGCGTCGCGGATCACATAGACTTGCGTGGGGTCCAGGGTGACGCTGTTCAACTGCTTCAGCAGTTCGAGCGGCTCGGGGAGGCGTTGCGCCCCGCTGGGGCCAGCGTGAAGCAAGCACGCGAGCAACCAGAACGCCGGTAGCGCGGACTTGCGGCCCATCCGGAAATTCTGTCCAGGAAAAAGTCTTGCGTATCCCATGCCACGCCCCTTTTTAATCCCCCCTGCTAACTGTAGCGCGGAAGTCGGCCGTCCTCAACTCGACGGAGTGCGCAGCACTGTTGTATGATGCCAACAGGATGGCAGGGTACCCCGAGGTCCGGAAGCGCTTTGCGCCCCACGGGAAAGCTGCGTGGGGCCGGAGGTTGTTGTGTGTCCTTCTCCTGTTTCCCTCCCTGCTGCTTGCGGATGTTATCTACCTTAAGAACGGTCGAAAGATTGTTGCCCAGGTTACAAAAGAGGATGAGAAACAAGTCTACTATGAAGCGGACGGGGGTGAATTCGCGATTTCGAAGTCCATCGTGGACCACGTGGAGAAGTCGGATGCCCCGGCCGCGGCGCCCGCGCCGGGATCTCCTCGGCCGAGCCGCGAGGTTCCCCTGCCGATCACGCCGCCCGTGGATTCCTCGATTGAAATGTCGGCGGTCATCCACGACGATGCCGTGGACGAAGCCTACCTCACGCAACTGACGGACGACGCCATCCACAATGCCACGCCGGAGAACCTTCGCAAGCTCAAACAGGCCTTCCAGGCAGCGGCGGTTTTTCTCACGCGCAAGGGCGACCCGGAGGCGGGGATCAGCAAATATCGCGATGCGATCAAGTATCTGCCTCACGACCAGGCCCTGACCTTGGCGCTTGGTTACTTGCTGTGGAAGCAAGAGCATTATATGGAAGCCATCGATCTGTTGTCGCCGGAGGCGGACCGTTATCCCCAGTCGCCGGATTTTCGTGCGCTTTTGGGCTCCGCCTACTACGGGATGGAGAATCTCGATCAAGCCATTACGGAGTGGAACAAGGCGCTCGCCGTTCTGGACAATCCCCAACTGCGTGAAGCGGTGGCAAAGGCGCAACGCGAGCAGGAGGTTTCGGGCTCTTATTCAGAATTGCGCAGCGATCATTTCCTGCTTCGCTACGATAGTCAGCAGGACGAAAAGCTGAGTGGGGATATCTTGAACAGCCTGGACGGCTCCTTTCAGGACTTGGTGCTGGACCTGGATTATACCCCCTCGGAGTCCATCGTCGTTATTATCTATCCCAATCAGGCTTTCCGCGACATCACCCGGTCCCCCAGTTGGGTAGGCGCTTTGAATGACGGAAAGATCCGCGTCCCCGTTTCCGGTTTGACGCAAGTGACCCCAGCGCTGGCGCGGGTGCTGAAACATGAGATGACGCATTCCTTTGTCCGCCTGATCACGCTGGGGCATTGCCCCACTTGGTTTAACGAGGGTTTGGCACAGCTTGAGGAAGGCGCCACCACCGCAACGCTGGGAAGCCAGTTGGCGCGAGCCATGGCCGCCGGAAAAATTCCTGCTTTTGCCTCCCTCGAAGGATCTTTTGTAAGCTTGCCCCCCGATCAGGTGCCCCTGGCTTACGCCAAGTCTTTGGCCGCGCTCGAATACCTTCGCGACGTCTTCGGCATGGGGGAAGTCCGCCGGATGTTGCGACAAATGCCTTCCTCTGATATCAGTACGGTGCTGCAAGACGAGGAGCGGATGAGTTACCCCGCCTTCGAAGAAGAAGTGGCCACCTACGTGGCGAAGAAGTATGGGTCTTGAAGGAACTGTGTAGGGTGGTCCCAGGCTTATCGGGAAAGTTTCATGCTCGGCATGGAGAAAACACCGCCATCGCTGCAGGTTGAACCGACGAGGACAAAGGACTTCGGACCCTGCCCCTGCTGCGGGGACAAGAGCCGAACCGTGTGGGGTTACGTACATCACGGTGACTCCACTGAAGCGGTTTACTATGTTCAATGGACGTTAGGCCAAGTTGCGCGACACGGGGCGCACATCGACCTTATCATTGGTCTTTGGGGTGATGGGACCGGCCCGGAAGATCGGGTCGGGGTGTCCTTAGAGTTCCGCCATACCGAACGAGGCCCGGAATTCATGGTGATCGACGCTTCCAGTCGGAAGGAGTTCTCTCGCGACTTGGCTGCGCGCCTCCTCTCCCGAGAGGAAGTGATTGGAACTCCATTGGCGCAACAGGCGTTCGACATTGTGGACGCCATCTGGTCGCAGGACGGCCGGATTAGCGAGATAACCGCACACGAAAGCTCATAGCTCCATCTCCAAGGTGCCGTGAGCGCAGCCCCTATTAGATTGACGCCATTAACGCCGCCAGCAGCGCCGCGCGCTGGGGCAGTTCCTGGAGGATGACGTGCTCGTGGCGGGCGTGGGCTCCGTCGCCGGTTCCGCCCAGGCCATCGAGCGTAGGGATTCCCAGGGCCGCGGTAAAATTTCCGTCGGAGCCTCCTCCGGTTGCGGCTTCCTTCAGTTCCAGGCCCATCTGATGTCCCAACTCGCGGGCCTTGCGAAAGAGTGCGCTTGCCATCTTCCGTTCCATCGGAGGACGGTTGACCCCACCGGCTATTTCCAATTTGGCCTCGGGATGAATGGGGGCCAACGCTCGCATTTTCTTTTCGATCTTTTCGCGGTCGCGCGCGCTGGGCACACGCACGTCGACGCGCGCCACCGCGAGTTCCGGGATGACATTGGCCCGCGTGCCGCCCTGGATAACATCCACGTTAACGGTCAGCCCCCGCTTGGGGCGCGCCAGCTTTTCGATGCGCGGAATCTGCCGGGCCAGTTCGGAAATGGCATTGACGCCTGCCGAGGGATTGATTCCCGCATGGGCCGAGCGGCCGCGCACGGTGATCTGAAACTCCCCCACCCCTTTGCGGGAGGTCTTGAGGGCTCCCTGGGCAGCCGCGGGCTCCAGCACCAGCACGGCGCGGGCGCGACGGGCCTCCGCCAGCAACGCATCGCGAAAAGCCATGCTTGATATCTCCTCATCCGCGTTCAAGAAAAAGCGCACGGGGCCGGGAGGAGTTATTTTCAAGGCGGCGAGGGCCTGCACCGCCCAGAGGGCGCAGACGATGCCCGATTTCATGTCGTAAATTCCCGGCCCGTAGGCGCGCCCCTCCCGCATTTGAAACGGCATCTCCGCCAACGTGCCGATTTCCCAGACAGTATCCAAGTGGCCCAGCAAGAGAATGGGTTTTGTGCCGCCCGCCCCTTCCCAGAACTCCGCCACCACGGCTGAACCCGCTGTCGTGTGGCTCAGGATTTGCACATTCGCGCCCCGCTTGCGGAACTCTTCCGCAAAGAAGTTTGCCATGCGGTCAATCGCCGCCTTGTTCTGGCTGGGCGATTCGATTTCCACCGCTTGCCGCAAGCAACGCACGAGCGCGTCCAATTCCGATTCGCAGTATGCCAGCAACGCCTTGGGGTCAAGCATCTTTCCTCCTGCATCGATCGGCTGGGAGGGCCACTTACTGGGGATCATTCATCCGCGGCGCAAATCTTACCACGTCCCGAGGCGCGTAGGTCCGCGCCGTCTCTCTCGGGAGCGGCTGGCTTGAGAGATTTGCAGGTAACGAAATCTGCACCCACAGACAATTTGTCTTTTGACAAGAAGATATAAATATTATAGCCTACTAGTGTCCTGAAGATCGAGCGCCGCGCCCCGGCTACGAAAGTCTCCCATGATGACGCCCCTCCGGTTCGACCCTCCTCGCCGCAATGCTCAGAAACCCACGAACCCGTGCGCCCCCTCGGCGGCCACCGGCGCGAAGTGCAGCCGTGTCTCAGCGTCCTCGGCGACGGGCAGTGGGTTCACACTGCGACCACGGAGAAACTCTGAGCCCTCACTGTTAAAGCTTTCGAGGCAGAGGGGAAGGGAACAGGCCGCGCAGGAAGGAAAAGAACTGAGGTTGGCGCAAGCCCCAAAGATTAGATGAATTTTGTCGTCGCACAAGCGCGCGGAAGGGCCTTCCTGCTAAGCCAAGGAATTGAAAAGCGGTGGAAGTCTTCGCGAACCTAGAATGTATATGAAAACAAAGGAGTTTTGCGAATAATCGAGAGAATGGCAATGGCCGCAGGAGAGAGCCAACCCTTTGAAAATAGGGTAGTTAAAAAAAGCGGTTGGCGGTGAGGGTGGAAAAATCGTACTTTTCCGGGGAACCTTGAATGTTACTGAAAACACAGCAACTTAGTGAAGAAACAAGAGAACGGAGAAGACTTTCAACCCGTTGAAAATAGGGCAGTTATAAAAAATACTCCTCGGTGAGGGGGGGAACAAAAAAATGGACAAAACGACGGTATGGACTTGGATATTGCTGAAAATAAAAAGTTTATAAAATTGACCTAGCTCAAATTCCATCCGAACCTTGAATGTTACAGAAAATAATGGAGAAAGTCGTTGGTAAGGGGAATCGAAAAATACATTGAGAGGCTAGCTAAAAACCCTGGCATTTCCCATAACGCTTGGACTTGTCTGCGTGGAGGAACAATCTGGGTCGGGAGCCCAGTGAAGCAGCAATGCTTGGAAGAAACAACCCTGTAACTTTTTTGATGGGGACTCGTTCTTTATCTCGCAGCGACAAATTATTTCTTACTGACAAGATGCGCGATTCCAGTCTATGCTAGGTTTTTCCTAATTGACCTCCTAGAAGGGACTGTAAAATTGAGTAAGGTCTCTCTCGCTCTTGTTATCCATTCGCACCAGCCGGTGGGAAACTTCGATCACGTGATCGAAGATGCCTACCAGAAATCCTATGCGCCCTTTGTGCGTGCGCTGCACGAGCATCCGCGCATTCACTTGAGCCTGCATTTTTCCGGAATCCTGTTGGAGTGGCTGGAAAAGCACCACCCGGAATACTTCCAGCAGCTTCGCGAACTCGTGGAGCGCGGCCAGATTGAGTTGGTCGGCGGGGGCTATTATGAGCCGATTCTACCGGCTATTCCTGATGTCGATAAAATCGCGCAACTCCGCAAGCTGGCGGATTACCTTCGCCGGCACCTCGGCTCAGCGCCGCGCGGGGCGTGGATTGCCGAGCGGGTTTGGGAGCCCGCACTCCCAGGTCCTTTGGCCAAAGCCGGCGTCGAGTACGTCGTTCTGGACGATACGCACTTCCTCTCGGCCGGCCTCCAGCCCTGGCAATTGCGCGGCAGTTACGTTACCGAAGAGGACGGCCTTCCGTTGCGCCTGGTACCCAGCTTGAAATCCCTTCGCTACGCCATCCCATTCCAGGAGCCGGCGCAAACCTTGCGTATTCTGCGTGAAGGGATCAACCAGCAAGATGCCCTCTTCGCCATGGGCGATGACTGCGAAAAGTTCGGCGTTTGGCCCGGCACTTACGATCATGTTTACAAAAACGGCTGGTTGGAGCGTTTTCTTCAGGCGCTCGAGGGCTGCCAGGATTGGTTGGAGACAACCACCGTCGCGGATTATCTCAGCTCGCACCCGCCGGTAGGGCGCATTTATCTGCCCACTGCCTCCTACGCAGAGATGATGGAATGGTCCCTTCCGTCCACGGCATCGATGGAATTCAAAGCTTGTTTGGATGAGAGTGAGCGCATCCCAAATGGCGAGCGCTTCCAGCGTTTCCTGCGGGGTGGGCTGTGGCGCAATTTCCTGACCAAGTACCCGGAATCCAATCGCATTCAGAAACAGATGCTGGGTGTGAGTCATCGCTTACAAAAGCTGAGCTCCGCCGCGGAAAGCGGAAAAGAAAAAGCGGCACTGCTCGCGGAAGCGCAGACGCACCTTCTTGCTGCGCAGTGCAATGATTCTTACTGGCACGGGGTATTCGGCGGGCTCTATGCGCCCCATCTGCGCAGCGCGATTCTTCGCCATTTGATTCAGGCGGAGTTTCAACTGGATTGCGTGGAGGGCCGAGACACCCGCACCAATCCCGAAATTGTGATTAAAGACTTCGACGTGGATGGGCAGGACGAAATACTGATCCGCCAGAGTGTTTCCGGCATGACGCTGCACCCCGCGGATGGCGCTACGGTTTCAAGCCTGCGCTTCCAGCCCGCCAACGTCGAGCTGGTGAATTCTCTCATGCGGCGGCCCGAGGTCTACCACGAACTCGTGCGGAAACAGGTTTCCTCCAAGCAATCGCCGCGCGAAGGTCCCGCTTCCATTCACGATCAGGTGCTCAGCAAAGAATCGCACTTGGATGCCTTGCTGCGTTACGACCGCTATGCCCGGCATGCCTTCCGCACCTATGTTTTCCCCAGCGCCAAGAGGTGGGAGGACTTTGAGCTTCTCCGCTTGGAGGAGAATGAGACCCTGGCAAGAGGCGCTTGGAAAGCCACGCCTCTCAAGGCCCCCGCGGCCGCGATCGAATTCCGCAGCGCCGCCGAGGTCCGCTCGAACGGCTGCGTGATGCGGGTCGATGCGCTCAAGACCGTGACTTCCAAAGTGTCAGGTTCGACTTGGCAGATTGAATGCCGCTCTTCGCTAAACACCGACCGCTCCTGCCCTACGGGGATGGCGTTGGGGTTGGAGTTGGTCCTGAACCTTCTCGCTCCCGACGCCCACGATCGATATTTTCAGGCCAAAGATGTTCACCGCCCGCTGGATTTTCGCGGCGAAATCGGTTCTGCCAAGCTGACGCTCGTGGACGAGTGGCAGCGCGTCAAGATCACCCTGGAGACTCGGCCGCAAGCTTGTTGGTGGATCGTGCCGATTGAAACCATTTCGCAATCCGAGTTGGGATTTGAGCGCGTGTACCAGGGCTCCGCGATTCTGGCGGTCTGGAAAATCGACCCGCCCTCCTGGCGTAACCTGACCTGCGTTTTGCAGGCGGAAATTGCGCCTTGGGAGAATACAACTGCCGCCGAGGGGTAACGCGCGGGTTGAATTTGCCCCAAGCGCCTGCTAGATTCGCAACCCGTGGAGGTTTTGCATGGCCGTACCGCAGGAACTGCTCGACATTCTGGTTTGCCCGGTGTGTAAGCTGCCCGTTCAGCTCACGCCCGACGGTCAAGGCCTGAAGTGCACCCAATGCCGGCGTGTCTATCCTATCAAAGACGATATCCCCGACATGATCATCGAGGACGCCAAGGTCGAAGCGGAGTGACGCGGGCACTCGGCACGTCACTGGGCAACGTATGAACGCGGCTTCCCTTCTACCCGATTTGCCGGCCGGAGCGCGCATCCTGATCCTTCGCCTCCGGTCCATGGGCGACATTATTCTGCTGACCCCTACGTTACAGCTTCTCAAAGATTGGCGGCCTGAGCTGCGGATCTCCGTAATGGTGGAATCCCGCTTTCGTGATCTCTTGCAGGGAAACCCGGCGGTGGAAGAAGTTCTCATTCCCGGCGAAGGGGCCGGCGTGCGTAACCTGCTCTCGCGTCTGGCCGTCATTGGATGCCTTCGCCGCCGCGGCTTTTCTCTCTGCGTGAACCTGCACGGCGGCCCGACCAGCCGGTTTTTTGCGCGCTGGAGCGCCGCCCGCTGGCGCGTTGGCTTTGCACACTTTCGCGGGGCGAGCCTCTATAACATTCTGGTTCCCGACGCCCGCACCATTTTGAACAAGCCGTCATTGCATACGGCAGAACATCAGGCTGCGGCGTTTTTCTACCTCGGACTGCCTCGGAAGGAAATCCCCCGCGCCCAAATTTTCTCCGGGGCGGCGCAGGCCGCATGGTGGGGCGCCAAACGCGTGAGCCTCGGCATCGCCTCCGGACAGTCTTACGCCATCATCCATCCCCCCGCTTCGTACAGGACCAAGGAATGGGCGCCGGAAGGATTCGCGCGGATCGGTGAATACCTGGAGCGCCAAGCCCGTGTCACTCCCATTTATTCCTGTGGGCCGGGAGAAGCGCCGGTGCTCGATGCCGTCGAGAAAGCCTCGGGCGTGCCGGTGAGACGATTGCAGGGTGTGAGCCTGGCGCAATTTGCCGCAGCGCTCGCAGGGACGCGATTGTTTGTGGGAAATGACAGCGGCCCCGCCCACATGGCCGCGGCGCTGGCGCGGCCCGTGGTGGTCATCTTCGGATCTTCCAGTTCTCCCATTTGGGGTCCCTGGCCGCGGCAAGGTTCCAACTCCAGCGCGCGCGTGGTGCAGAACCCCTTCAACTGCAACCCTTGCCCCGGCGATCGTTGTTACCAATTTGCCCGGCCCGAGTGCATTCTTTCCGTGACCTTCGAGCAGGTAAAGAATGCGGTCGATGAGGTCCTGGCACAATCCTCATGACGCATCTCATCCCAGCATGTTCGCGGAGGGTTTTCGGGAAGGCTCAACTCGTGAGTTTTCGCGGGAGGGTCCACACAGGGCGCCCGCGCTCCCGCATTTCAGAATGGGGAGTAGGCAAGCCCTTTGGTTTTGCGATCGACCAAGAGTTCACGCGGAGGCTCCTCACCATTGATGGTGACCGTGACGATGACGGTCTCTGCACCTTTGGATCGCGACCCCAGAATCTTGAAGGTGCGAATTTTCCCGTAGTCACCGCGCTCGCCCCAGTCGTGCAGGAAATCCTGATAAGAGTAGGTGCTGCTGGGCTGCCAAAGTTGGTAGGCTTCACGATAGTTACCCTGCTCCAGCGCCGCGAGAAAGCGCGAGATGGCTCGTTCCTCAGGAAAATTACGAAGAACGAAGTAGCCCGCCCAGCCTATGACGATGACGGCCAAGGCAGTCAGAATATAGCGTCCTATTTTTCGAGGCGGTTTGGGCGGTGTGGCATCAAGCAAAGTCATGGCTGGTTCCTCTCGGGAGCAAGGAGTATAAGCGTACTCCCAAGCTCCTTCAATATGTTAGATGCGTGGGCGGATTGCCAAGGGGCTTAAAGGGAGCGCTTGAAAAGGGCGGTTTCAGCAGTCACCGTCACCACGGTGAACAAGGCCAGGAAAGTCAGGTCCCCGGCAATGGCCATGATTCCCGTGTTTTTGAGCAGCAGCGACTTGAACGCATGGACGGCATAGGTGAAGGGATCAATCGTGGAAATGGCGCGCATCCAGGACGGAAATCCATAGATAGGGTAGACGGCGCCGCTGGGGAAAAACAATAGCGTGTTGAGAACCCCGAAAGTTGCGCGTGGCACCAGGGGATCATTGACGCGGACCATGAGCAAAAACATCATGCTGATCAGAGCCAGGGCGGTTAAGACAATCACCAACAGGAGCTTGAGCATCCGGATGGGCTCCAGCGGATTGGGAATTCCGGCGATGATGGATCCCAGAGTGGTCAGGACGATCCCGGCCAGCACTGCTTTGACGGCCCCGGAAAGATTGAAGCCCAGGATCAATTCGAGTCTGGATATCGGCGTAACGAGATAACCTTCATGGAGCCCGCGCGCTTTATCATCAATGTAGATAATACCTCCACCGATCATCGCAGAAACGAAGATCGCCAGGGTGATAGAGCCCGCCAGAAGGAATTGGATGTAAGGAACGTATGGATAAAGCTCAACCACGGAGAGCGTGACCGCGCTGGGGACGCGCGGCGGAGCGCCGCCTTGATTGTAGGCGCCTACAACATCGTTAAATGCCCCCTCCAGCGCGTCGACCGCGAAGTTGTCCGTGTTGTCTTCGATGAGCGCCACCTGCGGGGCGTCCTTGGCCAGAACGCGGCGGGAGTAATCCGGCGGGAAGTTCAGGACGCCATTGATTCGCCCTTCGCGCAAGTCGGTCAAGGCCTTTTGGAGATCGGAGTAATCAACCGTTTCGAAAGTCCGGGCGTTGGCGGCAATGGCTCCACACATTTCCCGCAGCTTTACGGTGGGCATTCCATGATCTTGATTAACCACGCCGACGCGCAGGTCCCGGATTTTCCCGCCAAAAGCGTATCCAAGGACCACAAGTTGTACGAGGGGCATGATCATCGAGACCACGATCAGCGTGGGGCTGCGCATTAACTTGCGCAGGTCACGTTCGACCAACGCCAGGATTCGATTCATGGCTTTTGCCCTCGCTGATAGAAAAAGCTGGGGTCATAGCCGAGCGCATCCTGCAAGGAGTCGCGCAATTGCCGGCCGGTGTAATGCATGAACACGTCGTCGAGCGAGGTGCTCTGAACGGAAAGTGAAGTTACCTCGATTTGCGCCTGGCGGGCCGCCTCCATGAGCGCCACGGTGGTCTTGGGGCCATTATTGGAGCCGATGCGGAACAGGTGGTCTTCGGACTTCACGTCTTGCACCTCGGGGAGCTTTTGCAGGGCTTCAAGCCATCCTTCTGGAACACGCGAAAAACCGACTTCCAGAATGTTGTTTCCGGGGATGGAAGCCTTCAGCTTGAGGGGCGAATCCAATGCCATCAGCTTCCCGTGGTCGATAATGGCAATGCGATCGCAGAGTTTGTCGGCCTCATCCATATAATGGGTGGTCAGAAGGATCGTCAATTCCCGTTCTTTCTTCAGCCGCATGAGCATTTCCCACACGCCCACGCGGGAGGCGGGGTCGAGGCCTGTGGTGGGTTCGTCAAGAAAAAAGATCCGCGGCTCATGCACCAGCCCGCGGGCAATTTCCAAACGCCGCCGCATGCCACCGGAGAAATTCTTCACCGGTTTATCCGCCCAAGAAAGCAGATCGACTGCTTCCAGGAGTTCCTTGGCGACCTTGATGCGGCGCTCCCGGGGAACACTGTAGAGCTTGGCATATATTTGCATGTTCTCCATCGCGCTTAAATCAAGATCGGAGGTCATGGCTTGGGGAATAACCCCGATGCATTTGCGGACTTGGTCGGCATCACGAACGACGTCAAAGCCGAGTATGCGTGCCACGCCAGAGGTGGGGAGGAGGAGCGTAGTGAGCACTCGGATCAGGGTGGATTTCCCCGCGCCGTTCGGACCGAGCAAGCCGAACACTTCACCGTATCCCACCGAAAAGGTCACATCATCGACGGCGCAGAAACTGCCGAAACACTTGCGCAATTTTTCTACTTCCACCGCGACGATCGACTTGGGCTGTATCGGCAAACGTTCCATCGTTACGATCCCGGCCTCCCGGAGGGGTTTAGAGGACATCTTGCAGGGGCAACGTGACGTAAGCGGTCAGGCCGGGCCACAGCCGGCGGTCGCTGTTGTCAACGCGCAAGCGCAGTTCGAAAGTTTTGATGTCCCGCTTGCTTTGGCTCACATCGCGCTGCGTGGCATAGTCAGCGTCTACTCCGCGATAGAAAACGGTTCCCATGCGCTCCATCCCATCAGGAAAGCGCACCTGCATGTGGTCACCCAGACGGACGCGATCCGCGTACGTTTCCGGCACATCCGCGCGCACCCAGAGATCATCAGGATTGATAATGGAAGCAATCGGTTGGCCTATATTCACGACCTCACCTTGCCGGGCGGCCAACACAGAAATGACCCCGGGAAGGGGGGCGCGAATTTCCGTATAGTCCAGGCGAACCTGCGCCTTCGACCTCTGTGCACCGGCGGCGGCCTGTTGCCGCTCCATCGCTTGGAGTTGGCTTCGCCGTACGGTGATCTGGTCTTCGTTCGAGCGGGCGAGGGCCACCACCGCACGCTGGACTTCCACCTGCTTGTGGAGAGACTCAACGTGGGCTTGCTGCGCCTCAAAGGTGGCGCGCGCTTGATCCAGCGCCTGCTGCGAATCAATCTTCTGGTCGAAGAGGCCCTTGGTGCGCTGATAATTCACCCGGTCCAACTCCAGGTCAGCCTTGGCTTCGTTCTCCTGAGCCTGAGCCGATGCCAATGCCGCCTCCGCCTGCTTGATCTGGTCGCGCGTTTGGTCCTCCTGGTATTTCAAGGCCGCCTCGGCTTCGCTGACCTGCGAAGCCGTCCCCCGCTCGGTGTGGAGGTAATAGGACTCATCGGCGCGCAATTCCTGGGGTTCGATGACCGCGAGCAACTGCCCGGCTCTTACGATGTCGCCTTCCTTGACCAGTACTTGTGCGAGTTGCCCTTGAATCTGGGAGCTTGCCACCACATCGTTCGTGGTGACAATGCCGGTCAGGATAATTGGGCGGGGCCGCGTGACCGCTTTGTAATAAGCCACCCCGCCGCAAAGAATGCCCACGGTCAAAATGGGTAAAATAATCTTGCGCTTCATGGCTCTGGCGCCTCCGGGTTTCGAAAGAGGGCGTAGCGGATGAACTTCAGAACCTCCGCTTTCCTCGTGGCTAAGTTCGCTTTGCTGTAGGGGTCCTGGCCGGTGATCACCCGAAAGGCAGGGGCGATATTGAAATAATGCGCCGTCACGCCGGCAATCGAGATGATCGCGTGCACCTTGTTCAAGCGCCGAAATTCCCCCGATTTCATTCCCCTCTCCAGCAACGCCTGCAACCGTTTCCCGAGGGGAATCGAGTGCTCGCGAATCATCCGCTCTAAAGCAGCATCACCTTCCATCATCATCCGTTGGAAGATGCGAGGGTAATGCGGGTGTGTCGCCATGAAGTCAAAGTGATAACTCACATAACGCATAAGTATGGGCCCCGCAGGACCCTTCGCCGAAAGTACCTCATGAGCCTGCCGTTGGAATTCCCGCACTTGCGAGCCCACGACCGCCTGATAAAGCTCTTCCTTGCTCTTGAAGTAGTAATAGAGCAGGGCTTTGTTCACACCGGCGGCAGCCGCGATGGCGTCGGTTCGGGCCCCCGCCAGTCCGCGTTCTGCGTAAACTTGCTCGGCAGCCTTGAGGATGGTAGCCCGTGTCTCTACGCTGCCCCTGTGCCTCGCGTGCGCTGAAATCTCTTCTTTGTTAGCCCGTTTCGGCATTTAACTAACCAGATAGTTAAATAACATAACCTCCCGTTCGGCGTCAAGAGATACAGCGATCCGGAGAAGACCGGAAGTTCAGTTGCGGGCCTTGGGCGAGTACGTGAATCGCGTGCGGGATTTTTCGCGGTAGCGTTCGAAGGCCAATTGGATCAGGCGGTCCAAAAGCTGGGAGTAAGGAAGGCCGCTCGCTTCCCAGAGTTTGGGATACATGCTGATGGAGGTGAAGCCCGGAATCGTGTTGATCTCGCTCAGGTAGACCTTTCCGGTCTTGCGATCGAGGAGAAAGTCCACCCTCCCCATGCCGGCGCCGTCTATGGCCTGGAAGGCGCGGATGGCCACCTCTTGTACCCGTTTCGTCTGCCGTGCCGTGAGCTTCGCTGGGATGACGAGCTCCGAACCTTCCTTGATATACTTCGCCTCGTAATCATAGAATTCGTTAACAGAAACGACTTCCCCCGGCACGGAGGCCTGGGGGTAATCGTTCCCCAGTACAGAGCATTCGATCTCGCGGGCGTCGATTCCTTTTTCGACCAGAATTTTCCGGTCGTACTGCGCTGCCAAATTTAATGCGGCGGCGAGCTCGCGCTGGTTGTGAACTTTACTGATCCCCACAGAAGAGCCAAGGTTCACAGGCTTTACAAACAGCGGGTAGGGCAGTGTTCTTTCGATTCGCTTGCGGACGGCGCGGGGATGGCTTTCCCAGTCCGCGCGGAGGATGAGTTCCCAGGGAACAACCGGAAGGTCCGCATCGCGAAACAGGCGCTTCATCAGATCCTTATCCATGCCTGCTGCGGAGGCCAGCACGCCGGCCCCAACGTAGGGAACATCCGCCAATTCCAGAAGTCCTTGCACCGTACCGTCTTCGCCGAAGGTGCCGTGAAGGACAGGGAAAACGACGTCGAGGGATGGAATTGAGTTCGTGGACAGACCCTGCGGAGACTGCGGGAGGAGCTTGGGCCCCGTGGGATCCACGGAAGGCGTAACGGGTTCGCCGCGCTCCAGGACCTGTGCCAGAGGTTGCAGGGCGCCCCATCCCGCGCGCCAGTGTCCTTCACGGGTGATGCCAATGGGCATGATTTTATACTTTGCCGGATCCAGTGCGTTGATCACCGAGGCAGCAGATTGGAGCGAGACGTCGTGTTCGCCCGAACGTCCGCCAAACAAAATGCCAACGCGGATTTTCTTGTTCACAAAATCTTCTTTCCCAGGGCGGAGGCCGTGAATCCTACGCCCAGAATCGCGGTTTTGTTCATGACGTCAATGATGGGGTTGATCTCGACGAGTTCAAAGGCAAGCATTTTTCCACTATCGGCGACCATCTCCATGGCCAGGTGAGCCTCGCGGAAGGTGATCCCTCCGCGCACCGGGGTGCCCACGCCAGGCGCTTCAGCGGGATCGACGACATCCATGTCGAAGGATACTACGAACCCCGCGGTCCCTCGCGAAGCGAGGGTGATGGCGCGCTCCATCACGATGCGCATGCCCAGTTCGTCGATCTCCCGCATGGTGAAAACGCTGACGCCGGAGCCGCGAACCACTTGCCGCTCGCGCGTATCCAGATCGCGAACCCCAATCAAAGCGCACCTCTCCGGCCGCAGTTTGGGTGCAAAGCCGAAGATATGCGTCAGCGATTCCGGACCGTGACCCAGGTTGGCGGCGAACGGCATGCCATGCACGTTACCGCTGGGGCTGGTCTCCGGCGTGTTCATATCGGCGTGGGCGTCAATCCAAAGGCAACCGATCTCCTGGTTGCGATCGTGATAGAACTTGGCAACGCCTGCCTGGGTGCCGATGGCCATCGAGTGATCACCGCCGAGCGAGACGGGAAAGTAGCCCGCCTCCAGCGTCTGGCAGATGCGTTGCGCCACCTCTTGCGAGGTCGCGGCAATCTCCTTCAGGTACTTGGCGTGCTGGTCGCCGAAATGCTGTTCTTCCGGGAGCCGGACGGAAATGTTGCCGCCGTCTTCGACTTCGTGCCCCAAACTCCTTAAGGATTGATTCAAGCCCGCCGCGCGCACAGCAAACGGCCCCATGTCCACGCCGCGCCGCTCCTGGCCGAGGTCCAACGGAACACCAAGGATTTTGATTTTCAGCATGCTGTCCTCACGAGCGCGGCGCGGTTCAGCGCCACGCAAAACGCTATCATAGCGCGATATTGGGGGCTTGCTAAGGGCGCGGGGTAGTTCCTTCGGGACTCCTTCCGGCGAATGTCCGAACATTGCAAGCGAAGGAGGGCGCGGCCTTTACGGCGTCAAACGGTATAACATACGCGGGAAGGGAATCGTCTCGCGCACGTGTTCGAGCCCGCAGATCCATGCCACGACGCGCTCGATGCCCATGCCAAAGCCGGAATGAGGGACGGTGCCGTAACGGCGCAGATCGAGATACCACTCGAAGGCTTTGGGCGGCAAATGTTGTTCTTGAATACGTTGTTCGAGCAGCGCGAAGTCAGCCAAGCGCTCGCCGCCGCCAATGATTTCGCCATAACCCTCGGGAGCGAGCATGTCCACGCACAGCGCCACTTCCGGGCGCGCGGGATCGGGCGCCATGTAAAAGGCCTTCACCTGGCTGGGATAGTGGTGCACCAGCAGGGGCTTTTCGGAGCCCTCTGAAAGCAGCGTTTCATCTGTGCCCCCGAAGTCACCTCCCCACTGAATCTCACTTCCCTTGCCCTGGAGAATCTTCACGGCCTCGTCGTAGCTCATGCGCGGGAAGGGAAGCTTGATCTTTTCCAGCTTCTCGATTTTCCGCTCCAAGGTTTGAAGTTCCGGCCGCCGTTTTTCCAGCACGCGTCCGACGACGAACGCCACCAATTCCTCGGCGAGGGTCATGGCGTCTTCCAGGTGGGCGAAGGCGACTTCCGGCTCGACCATCCAGAATTCCGTCAAGTGGCGGCGTGTCTTGGATTTCTCTGCCCGGAACGTCGGGCCGAAGCAGTAAGTTTTGCCTACGGCCATGATCGCAGCTTCGTTGTAGAGCTGGCCGGATTGGGTGAGGTATGCTTTGTCATCAAAGTAGTTAACCTCGAAAAGCGTGGTCGTGCCCTCACATGCGGCGGGCGTGAAGATGGGAGTATCCACCAGAGTGAAGCCGCGGTCGTCAAAGAAATCGCGCACGGCCTTGATGATCTCGTGCCGCACCCCCAGGATAGCGCGCTGCCGCGTGGAGCGCAGCCACAAATGGCGATGGTCCATCAGGAATTCGATCCCGTGGTCCTTGGGAGTGATTGGATACGGTGTCTCCGCAGGAATGCGCTGCTGCACTTCCACATTCAAGACATCCATTTCGTAGCCGCCCGGGGCGCGCTTATCGGCGCGCACCTTGCCGGTGACGCGCACCGAGGATTCCTGCGTCAGGCCGCGCACCGCTTCGAAAACCTCCGGGGGCACGGCGCTCTTCACCACCACGCCCTGGATAATTCCCGTGCCGTCGCGGAAGAGTGGAAACAGCAGCTTGCCGCTTTCGCGCAGGTTATAGAGCCAGCCTTGCAGGATCACTTCCTGGCCGGCATATTCGGAAACTCGGCGGATTTCAACCACAGGGGGCAAGGATTCATTCCTCCTCAGACAGGTTTTCCATGCGGTCCATCACTTCTGCCAGGCGTGAGAGGCTGGTCATCTCCGGCCCATAATCGCGAATTTCAAAGAGCACAGGGAACAGGCCCTCGCCGCGGCGCAAGTCGCGAACCGCCTCCGTCCAATCGATGCCGCCGTCGAAGGGCATCAAGTGCTCGTCCTTTTCGCCGCGATTGTCATGGACGTGAGTAGAAGCGATGTGCGCGCGCAGGGTTTCGAACGCCCTGTGCAGGCCCTGCTTCATATGTGCGTGGCCCGTATCAAAGCAGATTTTCACGTTCAAGCGCGTATACTGAAGAAACTCCACCAAACGCTCCGGCGTCCCCAATTCGTTGGGAACATTCTCGAGCAACAACTGCACGCCGCGGTCCTTGGCGGAAACCTTCAGGTGCTCAAGCGAAGTCATGACTGCGTCGAATTTGCTCAGATCGTATTCCTCGTCCGGCAATCCCATGTGCACGATGAGAAAGCGAAAAGGCAGATAATCGGCGATGTCGAGGGCGCGCTTGATTTCGTCCATGGAATCGATGCGCAGGCGCCGCTCCAGGTAAGCGACCGAAACGGCCAACCCGCCCGAACTCCCCCAATCGGCGTCGCCGTAAAGCGGCGCATGGACGGAATGCAGTTTCACTTGATGGTCGCGAAACCACTGGGCCACGTCCCGCACATGGTTGCGGTCGGTATAGTCCAGGTGCTGGCGAGCTGCGAACAGTTCAATGTTTTGGAATCCCGCCCCCAGGATTTTATCCAGGATGTGTGAGCTGAGCCGCTCGTTGACGTAAAGGTATGTGGAGAGACCGTATTCCATCAGTATCCAACCGCCTTTCCATCCGCGCGGGGATCAGAAGCGCCAAATCGCCACCCGGACTGGCGAGCAATCTCGATGGCTTCACAGTCGCCGATACCATCGCGAAAACTCACCGGGTAACCGGCCTGCTGAAGCTTCTCGAGAGTGTCAGAAGAGAAACCTACCCTTTCGAACGCCAGGAGGTCCGGAGTCCATTGATCGTGAAAGCGCGGCGAGGTTACGGCCTGAAGAACATCCATCTTATAAACGAGGACATTGAGCAAGACCTGTAAGACGGTGTTGGTGATCGTGCTGCCACCGGGCGAGCCGAGCACCAGGCGCACTTTTCCGTCACGGGTTACGAGGGTCGGCGTCATGGACGAAAGGGGGCGTTTGTGCGGAGCGATGGCGTTGGCTTCTCCCTGCACCAGCCCAAACAAGTTGGGCGAGCCGGGCTTTGCGGTGAAGTCGTCCATTTCATTGTTGAGAAGAAATCCCGCGCCTTCCACGGTCACGCCGGAACCGAACCACCCGTTCAGGGTATAAGTATTCGCCACCGCGTCGCCTTCCGCATCGACAACGGAAAAGTGCGTGGTGGCGCCGGATTCAAAAGCCTGTGGTTCGCCGGCGCGAACGGGGGCCTCGGGGCGCGCGCCCAGAATTTCTTCGCGCAACTGCGCGGCATAGCGGGACGAGGTGAGGCCGGCAACCGGCACGGAAACAAAATCGGCGTCGCCCATAAAGGAAGCACGGTCGGCGTAAGCGCGGCGCATGGTCTCAGCCAGCAGGTGAATCGATGCGTAGGAGTTGGCGGTGCCCAGATCGAGCGGTTCGAGCACATTGAGCATTTCGATCAGCATCGTGCCGCCGGCGCTCGGGGGTGGGACGCTGAGAATATCAAAGCCGCGGAAATGGCCCTCCAACGGCGGACGCAACTTGGCCTGGTAATGCTCCAGATCCTGGCGCGTGATGAGGCCGTCGTACTTTCGCATGGTCGCGACCAGCGCCCTGGCAGCCGCGCCAGAATAGAAGGCCTGCGGACCGCGCTTGGCGATGGCGGCGAGGGTGCGGGCCAGGTCAGCCTGCCGGAAGACTGCGCCGGGCTCATAGAAATTTCCGTCATGCAGGAAAATGTGGCGCGAGCCGTCAAACTTATGCAAGAGGGCGCGGCTGGAGCGAAAATGCTGGGCGAGTGAATAGCTGACGGGAAAACCATTCCGCGCCAGGCGAATGGCCGGAGCCATCACGCGCGCCAGCCCCAGACGGCCGTATTTCTTTTCCGCCAACGCCAAGCCCATCACCGTGCCCGGAACTCCCGCAGCACGCGCGCCGGTGGTGCTGGCGCCGGGAATCAAATTCCCCTGGGTGTCCTGATACATCCCGCGCGTGGCCGCCGCCGGTGCTTGCTCGCGGTAATCCACCACAATGGCGTCACCGTTAGCCATGCGAATCAGCATGAAGCCGCCGCCGCCGAGGTTTCCCGCTTGAGGAAAAGTGACCGCCAGCGTGAATCCCACCGCTACCGCGGCATCCACGGCGTTGCCGCCTGCCTGAAGGATGTCTACGCCGGCTTGGCTGGCCAGCGGCTCGCTGGAAGCCACCATGCCATTGCGTCCCGCCACCGGGGTGAGGGCATATGTGGGCAGCGCCAGCAACGCACCGAGAAGTGCAGGGACGGGGATCAGACGTTTGAAGGGCACGATAATCACCTGTGCGGGTAACGGGGCTTCCTGACCTTGGGTCGCCGAAACAAGTTTACAAAGAAATAACTGTAGGGGAAAAGGTGGAGTGCGTCAAGGCAAGCTCGGCGTGGGCAGTGGCACAGTCTAAATTCTCTTGGCGGCAGGGAGATTGCTCAGGAGCTGCCGAACGGTTGGTGTTTGATGTCGGATGTTCCGCCGACCTGACGTAGCGCTCTGTCCGCCGCACAGACGCCCCTGTATTGCGCTTCCTCGAAGATCGAAAAGCTGCTGAGATCCGAATTGGCATATAGGATTCGCCCGCGCGAGTTGGCAAGATTGCGGCGTTCGGGCGAGAAGACCGCCCCCACCTTCGGCCGGGCCATGGCGTGTCCCATACGCATGATGTCGATCCGCGATACACACTTGCGGATGTCAGGATGCACGCGTTCCAGGTCGTGAAGAATAGCTTCTTTCCAGTAGTTCCAATCCCGGTTCAACAGCAGATGTCGGTTCTCTGCTGGTGATCCATCGGCCAGAGCCCAATAAAAGGTCCAGACCGTGCGATCCACGTGGGTGCGAAGGCTTTGATGGGTTGCATCCACGTAACCGAGCGTGGGAGATTCCATGAAGACGTTGTCCCATGTGGGATCCGAGCCATAAGTATCGGGCAAATGTTCCAGCGTGAGGTTCGCAGTCAACCAAGGTGAGTATTCAAAATCGCGCAGCGGGGCCATGCCTTCGACCAGGTACGGCGCGAGGAATGTGGGTGCGGCGAAGATCACAATCTCGGCTTGATATTCGGTATCTCCCGCCAGCACGCTGAAGTGCCTTCCGCCTTGTGAGATTTTGTGCACCATTCGGTTGGTCACAACAAAGTTTCCCACCCGTGCAAGTAGCCCGCGAACGATCCAGCCGTTGCCTTCGGGCCAGGTTAAGGGTCCCTTTTCCTCGGGCTCGCGAGATGCGAAATACTGGATCCCGGCCCATGCCGACGTGTTGCTGGTGGTTGCGCCATAATCGTCGCGGCAACAGTAGTTCATGTACCAATTGAGAATGCGGGAGTCCATCCGCTGCGAGCGGAGCCAGTCAGCAAACGAGACTCGGTCCAGATCAGCCGTACTTGCGGATAGCCCGAGTTCCATAGGCACGGTGAACTTGCCAGAAGCTCGGAATCCATGGATGTGGTCTTCCAGTCTTTGGAATTGATCACGGTCGGCGGCCCTCAATCCAATCACCGGTTCAATCCCCTCTTGCCACTTTCCATACAGAAACAAACGCTCCTGAGGGCTGAAGCAAAGATAGCGTTCTTCCCATTGGCCGTTCTTAAGCACGCCCAGTTCCTCAAACAACTCGCGGACGTAAACCGCCTTCGATCCTGGAACTGGAACGTAATGCGCCGCCCACGGGTAGGCGGTGATTTCGTTTTCACCCCAACGCGAATTTCCGCCCGCCCGATCATTCATCTCGAGGAGAATGAAGTCCGTGAGACCCTTCTTGTGAAGGCGCCATGCAGCGGTGAGGCCGGCAATTCCCCCACCGACGATCACAACACCGCGTTTCACGACCTCCTTCGGTTGAGGAAAGCTCGCCCGATCGCGCAGTTGATGGCCGGCTTGAAATGAGTCGTTCACGAACGAGCCGGCAATGGTCTGATCGCCTTTGGCCGACAGACCCACCAGCGCCGCACTCGCTGCTTGCAGGAACTTGCGACGTGAAGTTTTCAATGACTGATATCCTTCCAGTCCTGGTCGTAGGCCCGAACCAACACCTGATCATTCAGCCGGTTGGGGGGCATGGGCAACGGTGACATGTCGGGGGGGAATTGAAATAGCGCCGGCAAACCGTCGACGCTCACAAATCGCATCCCCCGGGGCAGAGAGGTCGGGAGCTGATAATCGCGATAGCTGGCGATCACGAATCCCCACTCCCCAAAGGATGGAACATACACGTGGTACGGATATGTCCTCAGCCCCGCGTGCTTCAGAGTTTCCGCGATGCACCAGTACGAATCGCGCGCAAACATCGGCGATGTGCTCTGGACAACCATCAGCCCCTGAGCGCTGAGGTGACGGGCCGCGGCCTCGTAGAAGGCGATGGTGTACAGCTTCCCGAGGGAATAGTTTGTGGGATCGGGAAAATCGACAACAATGAAATCAAAGGTGTCGGTATTCGAATCGACCCAGGGAAATGCGTCGGCATTAATGACCCGCACTTTGGGCGACAATAACGACCTCTGGTTCAGCGCAGTGAGCATCGCATGGGTGGAGAACAGCCGAGTCATCTCGGGGTCGAGGTCGACCAAGGTAACGCTTTCGATCTGCGGGTATCTGAGAATTTCGCGCACCGCCAGACCGTCACCCCCGCCCAGTACCAGCACGCGGCGGGGGGCGGGGACGGCCGATAAGCCAGGATGGATCAGTGCCTCGTGGTACCGGTATTCGTCGCGGGAGCTAAACTGCAAATGGCTGTTGAGGAATAACCGGATGTCATCTTTGAATCGGGTCAAGACAATGTGTTGATATCGTGTATCGCGAGCGAAGATGATTTCGTCCGCATAGATGTTCTCTTCCGCCGCCAGGGTGATGCGTTTGGCCTGTTGCAAACCGATGGCCAATACACACAGTACCGCGACGCAGATGATCCGCAGGGCACGCACTGAGGCGAGCTGGTTGGCGAACAAAAAAGTGCTCCACAGCGCGACCGCAACATTAATGAGTCCGAACAGCATGGCGGAGCGCACCAGGCCGAGATACGGGACCAGAAAAATGGGAAAGAGCAGTGATGCTCCGAGCGCACCGAGATAATCGAAGGTCAGGACGTGAGCTACCACGTCGCGAAAGTGATAACGATCGCGAACCATGCGCATCAACAGGGGGATCTCCAGACCCACGAGGACCCCGATGACAACTACCAGGGCATACATGAGAAGCTGAAAACCCTGGGTATAGGCGAACGCCAGAAACAGCAGGGCGGAAGAGAAGCCGCCAATGACCCCCAGCAGCAATTCGATCCACACGAAGCGGTAGGCAAGCCCGCGATCGATGTAGCGCGATAGGGCGCTGCCGATTCCCATGGCGAACAAGTAACAGCCAATGATCGTGGAAAACTGAAGCACGCTATCGCCGAGAAGGTAGCTGGCGAGCGTTCCCGCGATGAGCTCGTAGATGAGCCCGCAGGCGGCAATCGCGAGGACCGTGATGAAGAGCAGGATTCCCAAGGCTTAGTGGACAGCGGACGCGATAATGATACAAATGCCGATGGACATTGCCCCGAGCAGGATCGCGAGCGCGGTGTTGTGCTCCTGGACGATTTCCTTCCAAAGGTTGTACGGGGTCGCCTTGTCGATGATGAGAAAGGCTCCCGCAAAAATCACGATGCCAATCGCCGCAAAAGCGATTGCGTTCAAGACGTTGCCAATCTGGAAGCCCATTTACTTGCCTCCTGTATAGTGATGATATGAACTGTAAACGGATCGATACGAGCCGGGATTGTCGCGAACCGACCTGGGAATGTTCTTTACTTCGTTCACCGAATTGAGGCTCCACCCCCGATATTGAGCCACCCCGAGCAACCCTAGAACGATGATCCCATACACGAAATAAAGAATCCGAATCATTCGCCACCTCAGCTACCGGCGGGTGCGTGATCGCTTTCCGCCCATCGCAGATGTTCAAAATTTATCGATCGCCACGTGATCAGCCCCGCCGGCAGCAGCAAGGCCAGGAGGGCGAGCCCGTAGAAACCCATCTGTGGAACGTCGCGCTTGGCGGAAACCGAGTACGAGATGGTTCCGCGGCCAAAATCCGATTCCGGCTCGATGCGGAGGTAGTAATTCCCCGGCGGCACACTGGGAATTGCCACGCTATCCTCGTGGCTGCCTTCCGACCACGGACCATCTGAGTCGGAGCCATAATAATAGCTGACCTCACGGCCAAAGTCGTAGGCCTGACCGGTGTCCTGGTTAATGAGTGCATAGTTTATGTAAATCCAGTTGTTGTTGACGTCGGCGTGCGTCGTCAGCTCAAGATCCGACGTGCGTCCCCCAAGGGCAAAAACATCCGTCACAAATGAGGCTTCACCCCGTGTGTTCGTGTTGAATCGGTAATCTCCCTGCATCACTTGCTCATTGCGGGCAATGAAGAAAAATCCGACGAGCATCAAAAAGAGAACCACCAGGAAGCCGGCGAACTCCACCCATATTTTCGTGGTCTCTTCGCTGAGAGGAGAGGGTTGGTTTTCATAAACACCGACGCGCTCGGGAGGATCACCTTTGAGACCGAAAGCCTTCCAAAGGTCCCGGCCGGAAATGTATTCGCCCATCGACCAGGTAATCTCTTCGCCACTGGCCTCGCTCGAGATGACGCGGGGAGGAGAGACATAATCCGTCACCGTGGCGAATTCGCCCACGCGGACCTGCCAGGGAAATTCTCCGAGCACAAAACTCGTTTCTGCTTTGGCGGTCTGGAAATGCTTGTAGGTCTCTCCCAGGTAGCTGACGGTCGGAGGACTGTAATATTCATTCACGGTGGGTATCGATCGCAAAAGGCTGGTGTCGTTCCAGTGACCGTTGTACTCGGTCAGATAGCGGAATCCCTTGTAGGGGTTGAAGAGGACGTATTCGTGCCAACTATAGGGGATTCCTTCCACTTTAATGGTCCGACGCTGAAAGCCCACTACCTCGTACGCAGTGCCGCGAATAGTTCCTCGCGTGCCCAGCGGAATCAGCGGCGAATCTCCTACCGCAGCATCGAAAGCCTGCAGAATCTTCAGGTTTGGATCCTGTGCATCCAGGATTGAGTGGCAGTGATGGCAAACCACGGTGACCGCGTTACTAAAGGACCGAAGCGTAAGCGCAGCGCCGCACCCCGGACAATTGAGCGACTTGACCTGGGGTGTTCCCGGCGGATTGGGGCCGCTTTCACTCATGACCATCCTTCGAAGCTGCGCAGATTCTTGAGCCTCAAGTCGTCAAACTCAACTGCTTCCCCGAGGTACAGCACCGGGGCCTCGTCACTATAATCAAGAGTGGCAAATTTTCCATCCGTCGTCATCAAGTCGACGAAAACAACGTCTTGCTTGTCCCAGTATTGGAACGGTAATTCTCCGTCGACCCCGCGGTAGTGTGCTTTGGTGATCGTGGTTACGGTGTAAGTCTCATCGTCCCACGTGAAACGGTAACCAATTTGAGGATGATCCCCCGGCGGCAACTTGCGGCCGGGCGCCGCGAACGTCACCACGTACTCATCCTGCGCGTCGGAGAGCCAGGCGCTACCGTCATTCATCACCAGATGCCATTCGTTCCATGTGCCCTGATCGTATTCATAAATAATCCGTCCAACCACCAAGAAGCTATGGCCGTGGCTGACGCCCTCTGTCCCCAACTGAATGGGAGAACTATTCGGCGGCAGGTCGGCGACTTGGCCGACCTTCTTAAGGTCGATATCGGTTCGCACAAGAATGGACTTGCAGTATTCGCAGACAGTCTGGACGCTGCTGGACCAACGGAAGACAATCTTTGCCCCGCAGTTTGGGCAGTTCGCGGCGGGCTGAGTCATGTGCCCTGCCTCTCCCGCGAGGGTTTGCTCGCACTGGTTACCCGCTCAAAATTGAATCCATCGGTTGGGCCGTAAGGCCTGTCCACGATTCGAACGGTAACTGAGGTCGCCCCAAAGGCCGTCGCGAGCGCCCTCTCAAAATCCCATGCTTCGCGTGGTACGCAGCAAAAGAGGTTGAGACAAAGAGACCCGAACTCGGGGAACGTATGGCAAGCCAAATGGGATTCTGCCAGGAGACAAAACCCGGTCATCCCGCCGGTATTCGGAAACTGGTGCCACCGCGTCTCCCCGACGGGCCGGAGTTGAAGCCCGGCAATAATCCGTTCAAAGAGCTCACGCAGAAGCTCCGGGCTTCGAAGCGACTCAGCAGCACAACCGTGTGCATCAACAACCCACTCAATTCCACTCATAGTTTTGCATGCAGCTACTACTGCGCGTGTCCGCACTCCGGGCAGAACTTTCCGATTTTGGGCATAGGCTTGCCGCAGTTAATGCAGAACTTGGTTTCGGCACCGCTTGCCGCGCCACCCGCCGGTGCAGCTCCGGATCCCCCACCCGCGGGCGCGGCTTTCTTCAGAGCATCCATCATCGCCTGGCCCATGGCGACACCCGCACCAAGGCCCGCTCCCACGCCGGCCGCGCCACCGCCTTCGTTTGCCGCCGCAATTGGAATGGCCTGGGCCACCTGGTACTGCGTGTACCGTCCCATGTCGCCAACAATATTCATGCTAATCCGCTGATCGAGGACCTTCTGAAGTTCGTCCGGCAGGGACAAGTTCTCAACGATGAAACTGTCCAGCGAGAGTCCGAATTCGGCAAACGCTGGTTTGAGTTGCGCGGCAATTTTACCGGATAGCGCCACCTGATTCGCGGCCATATCCAGGAAGGGCAAGTCGCTGCCTGCGAACGTGTCCGTAATGCGGCCGACAATCGTGTTCCGCAATTGCCCGTCCAAATCTGCGACGCGATAGATGTCACGCGTACCGCTCACCTTCGAATAAAACGCCTTGGGGTCGCTGATGTGATAAGTGTAGATTCCGAATGCGCGCAGTCGAACCGCTCCAAATTCCTTATCGCGTATGGTGATGGGATTGGGTGTTCCCCAATGCTGGTTCGTTTGAATTCGAGTCGAGAAGTAGTACACATCGGACTTGAACGGAGACTGGAAAGCTTTGTCCCAGTTCATCAGGTAGGTCAAGATCGGCAAGGTATGCGTGCTCAGGGTGTATAAACCGGGTTCGAACGCATCGGCGACCTTGCCTTCATTCACAAAGACCGCCATCTGCGAGTCCCGAACCGTTAGTTTGCCGCCATTCTGGATTTCTCGATCTTGCATGGGATAGCGGTAGGCAAGGATTCCCTCCTCAGGCTCAACCCAATCAATGACGTCAATGAACTGCTTAGATAGAAAGTCGCGAAGGCTCATAGGAGCACATTTTTTCCTGTTAGTGTTCAGTCGCTTTCAGGCCCACTGGAAGGGATGTTACGGGCCATACGGGCCCCTGTCAATGAGAATTTGCAGTTTTGCCGATTAGCGTCCGCGCGGCCACGCCGTGCTAGAATGACGGAGTGAAAATCTACTTTGGCTTCACCGTTGCGGGCGACCGCTCAACCTTGGAAACCGCCAGAAGCATGGTTCGATGGCTGGAAGGCTTGGGTCACGAGGTGCTGACCCGCCACCTGGTAAGCGACGATGCCCGCGCCGCCGACCGCTTGCTCGGCCCCCAGGCCGTTTACCGGCGCGATATGGCCTGGCTCCGGGAGTGCGACCTCTTTATCGCGGAGGTTTCCGGTTCCTCCTTCGGCCTGGGTTTCGAAGCGGGTTACCTGCTTGGGTCAAGCACAATTAAGGTAATGCTATTCTATAATCTGAATGTTAGAGATAAGATATCACTTCTCATAACGGGGAATACCCACCCGAACTGCGCGCTGGTTCCGTACTCGAGCCTTGCGGAAGCGGAGGAGTTCATCCAGAAGCACGTCGGCCGCGCCGCCTGCCCCGAAGGGGTAAACCCTGAGTAGCCGGCAACGGAACTGTGAGGATGCCGGTGGATCTTGAATTTCTTGCGCCCCTTCGCGAAAAGACTCCCTCTGTCATCCCACGGGGAACCGCAAAATCGTGCGAAGGCGGTCCGGTGGCACGCGGCGAGGATCCGAGAGATAAATCTCGTGGTGCCTGCCGCGGCAAGTAAGACCCTCCTGCTTAATGAAGGCCAACATCTGATCGATGGTCCTATTCTCCTGGTTGTAGGGGCCGACGTGAAGCATCTGCACACACGAGCCTTCGTCAAGCGATTTGAGTTTCACCTTCTCAAGGGCGCCGGCTTTCCCCTTGGCGCGGAGCTTGACGATAGCTTGCAGAAGATCCTTCTCCTTGATGAAGTCGGGAACGCGAATCATCAGTATCCAGTTCCATTCCTTGGGATCAATCCAACCCACGCTTTCTTCCTTGCCACTCCCCCAATATAAACCTTCCAGGCAGCAAACCTTGTAATCCTTGCCCGCGAATTTCTGGGTCATTTTCATGGTGAACGCAACGCCGTAAAGAGCCCCGACCTTGTTTTGGAACTCCGGGCTTGCGGGCGCGCCACGACCACTGATGGTAAGGTACCGGGCCGGGCGAGTCTTGACCAAGACCGGCTTCTCGGTTGCGACGTACTCAGTCTTGTGAACTTTGAAAAGATCGATTTGTTGGGCAGTTGGCATCGGCAAGCTCCTCCTAGTGCGGGGTCAGCGAGTTGCCGTCCAACTTGGCCGGCGCCGTCACGCCCAGCAGGCTCAAGACGGTCGGAGAGATATCCAAAATGGAGGGCGAGGCAGGGAATTGCCGGTTGGAAAAAAAGATTCCCTGGGTGTCACTGGGGTCGGAAGCGCAGTGATCGCCGCTCCATTTTTTCATGTTGGCCACGATGATGCCCGCCGGGACCGCTCCCAGCGAGGTCTGCCACGAGGTGCGATAGCCATCGCGAAAGCTCATCTGCAAGTCCGGCGCCTCGCTGAGGCGCGCCCCATGGAAGATTTCGCTGCCGAGATAGACGTTTTCAATCACCCGCTCGTGAGTGTCCGGGTCCTCGAGGGCGAGCAACTTCCGGCGCAGATCCTCGAGAATCCGCTGCGCATCAGCGCCGGCGCTGACGATGCCGTGTTTCTCGCGCCCGCGCAGATTGAGGTACACCTGGCCCAAGCCCAGCGCATAGGCTTGCGTCCGGCTCCAATCGGTGTTGGGAAAGAAGCTCCCCTGGCCGAACAGGTTGTCAAGATTGTACAGCTTCTCCTCCGCGCCGGGATTCTTGAGCGTCATGAAACCGTTCTGTACCAGCCAGGTGTTGGTGTTGAATCCCTTGCGCCAGGAATGGAAGCCGTGATCGGAGACGATGATCAGCGTGCCGTCGGGCCTCATGGTCTGCATCACGTCGCCCACGATGGCGTCCATCCGTTCGTAGGTCTGCTCGATGGCATTGCCGTATTTCGCGGCGAGCTCCGCGTCGAAGCGCGGATGCTTCGGGTCGATCAAGCGCCAAAACATGTGGCTGACGCTGTCGGTGGCCGTGAAGACCGACACCAGCAAACTGGGTGGATCGTTCTTTAGCTCATCCAGCAAGATTTCCCGTTCCTGCTGCATGGTGCGCCAGCAATCTTCCAGGAACACGCCCTCGTCGATGCGCTCTTCATTGAGCGCCCAGGTGTCATGCCACCAGCCCAAGGTCTTCATCAGGCCGTGCTTCCTTGCCAATTCCCCGGCGTAACCGGGCGGCGAGGAGATGGGCAGGGGTGAATCTTCCGGGTCCAGGTTCAGCGGCGACATGTACACGCGCAAATCCGGTGACGCCTGCAAAATGTAAAACCGGCAAATCGAGCTCAGGGAAAGAAATGGCGTCACGCGGAATCGGGCGTGGAACCACTCGCTCCATTGCCGCTCGCCGAGCGTGGCGGTCTGCCCTTGCAGATTGATGGCCACCGTCTTGCCGTCGGGCGTGACTTTGAAATCGATAGGCACGGACAGGCGCGTGAACTTGTCGCTGGTGGGGTCCACGGGGCCTTCGATGGTCGTCGCCGCGCGGTTGCCGATCAACTCCAGCCGCACCAGCTTTCCGCCAAACTCTGTGTCCCCCACGTCCCACCGTGTCAGGTCGGAGCTGAAATAGAAAAAGGTTCCCCACGTCCCGCGCAGGTCCGGGACGCCCAAGCCCGCCCACAGCTTTCCTCCCGGAATCGGGGTGGGCGGAAACTCCAGGGGCATGCGAATGATGGTGGCTTTGTAGCCCGCGTCAGCCACCGCTTGGTAGAAGGGCACGCCGCTGCGCAGGTTCGTCACTTTCGGCGCCTGGAGGGGAATAACGCCCCACAGAAACTTGGGCCGCTCGCGTGTGACCAGCGACAATTCCGGCAGGTAGGTTTCCGCGTCGCGCTTCAGGAAGTCGAAGATTCCCGTGCCTCCCGGATTGAGCCCCGTCGCGAACGACGCCCAGGCCACGGGCGACTCCGGCGGGTTGGTGGTTCCCAGCGGTTTGAACGTGCCTTCGCGCGCAAGACGCGCCAGATTGGGGAGCTTGCCTTCCGCCATCCACTGGGAAGCCAGCTTAGGGTCGGCCCCGTCAAAGCCCAGCACTACCACTTGCTTGGTCACCGGGCGCGTGGCCGCCCCTCGATGACAACCGGCAAGATATCCCACCGCTGCCAACCCTGCCCCCATCAGGGAGTAGAGCGCCAGCCGCTTGGTGGTGAAGTTCGTGGTGAGCATGAACTTGTTATTGTAAGGCCATTCCAGCCCGTCGAGCGAAAACTCAAGAACAGCGATGAGTGACGAGTGGCGAGTGACGAGCCAGCGGATCGCTTTCTCCGTTCTTTTCCAGAGGGTTGATGAAAAACATGTAGCGCCGACCTTGCACTTGAAGGCCCGTGGGCAGAAAGACCGTATCCGTGATTACCGTGCCTTGACCTGCCGTGTTCGCTTTTTACGGGTCGAGCATGGCGCAGTGTGGTTTCCGAAACTTGCTCCGCTCGGATGCCCACATCCCTTGAGTATGTGCCGCAGAGCAACGGACCACGGGCGACTGACTACGCACGTTTTCCTATTCCTTCCCCAGTCTCGAAAAAGATCGGTCAATGGTGAACGACAAGGTGGCGCGGGCTGTCTCGACGTAATTCGCCAGGGCCTCGCGATAGAAGGCCAGGCTGCGCTCGCGCACCACATCTTCGGTTGCTTGGGGGGCCACCATGTGGTGCATCTCGTGCAGCAGGATGCTGAGCAGGCGGAAGCGCAATTGTTGGTTGTGGAATTCTTTCCGCCGGCTTCCGGCGATGAACTGGGTATCCAGCGCAGTATCCATGAGCGGCTGCGCCAGCCAGCTTTCCACGCGGTCGTAGGCGATATCCATCTCGCCCACGACGGCATCACCGAATGCGTCGTGGGGCTCGGAAAACGGAGCTTCTTTCACGATCACATGCCGGTGGCCCAGGCATCCGCACACATTCTTGCGGCGCAACTGGACTACGATCAGCCCCGGGGCGTGCGTCAGGATTTCCTCGTACGCTTCGCGGCAAGAGAGCGGCGTTTCAGCCCAATCCTTCTCAATGGCGCGCGCCACTTGTTCAGTCCTTGTGCCGTTCCGCCGACCGTGCTGAGCGACGACCACCACGGGCAGAGTGCGGTCCGGAAAAGCCGCCAGCCGGTAACGCCGCCCGACGAGCCACTCTACCCAGCGAGCCACGCGCGGGCGAGACGCGAGGTAGTTCTCGACAGCTTGCACCAAGAGTGGTCGGTCCAACGGCATGGATCCCATTCTAACCCGGCGGGACGAAGGATAAGGGTAAAGGGTAAAGGTTAAAAGCCGAATCAGAGAAACTTCACGCGTCTATCCTTTAACCTTTACCCTTTAGCCTTAACTCTTCATCGCAGGGCCAGAGGCTTTTCCACTGAACCCAGAATATCGGTGGGCAATCCCATCACTTCTGCCAAGGTAGGAGCGATCTGCTTCAGCGAGATGCGTCCGAGATTTTTTCCACGGGCGATTTCCCGTCCCATGGCGGTGAACATCGCTTCCATCCCCTTACGAGAGGGGAAGTATCCGTGGGCGCCGCGATCCTTTGGCGAATCGGTCACCACCGGTCCTTCCAGGCGCTCGGAGAAACAGAAGCCGGGGGCCGCCTCGATCATAAGTTCGGCGTCGGGGTCGGCTTCGAGCGCTTCCAGTTGCCGCCGGTCGACAATCTCCTGCACGGCGCCCGTGGCGCGCAGCCGATCCACAGCAGTCGCCAACCGCCGCCGGTCATCGGTGGAAGGTTCCTCCAGCCAGTAAACCGCCAGCGACCCGCCGGCGCTCACCGCGCCCAGGCGGCGCAACGCCAGCGAGCCGTCCGCGCCGCGCGCGAAAAGTCCGTGCTCGGCGAATACCACCAGCGGCGCGGCCTCCTTTTCCACCGGCACGAAGCCGTGATCGGAAAGCGCTACTAGCGTCGTCGCGGGGTCGGAGGAAATCGCGTCGCGAATCTTTCCAATCGCCTGGTCAGCCGATTCCAGCGCCGTGAGGGCCTCCGGCGAGGCCGGGCCGAAAGTGTGCGCCTGCGAATCGTACCAAACGAAATGCACCAGCAGGAAATCCGGCCGATAGTGGTTCCACAGGTAGAGCGCCGCTTCGCCGCGCAATTGGTCGGGATCAGCTTTGCCGAGCATCGGCGTCAGCACTCGCGCCACTTCCGCGAAGAGTCCGGGAGTGGCATGGCGCGCGGGTGTTTCAAAATCGCGATGCGGATCGGCTACGGCGGGATTCCAGATTTCCGGAATGTTCCAGTCGATGCCCGCGCCGGCGCTCACCGGCCAACTGAGGGCGGCGGTTTTGCGGCCGCTGGTGCGCGCCACGTCCCACAACGCCGGCGCCCGCAGCGCTGGCGCGAACCAGCACCATGGCCGCGCTTTTTCGGTGGGATCGAGCGATGCAAGGTGGCTGTAAATGCCGTGGTCGCGCGGGGAAAGCCCCGTCACAATCGTGGCGTGCGCGGGGTAGGTGGTGGAGGGATAGATGCTCTCCACCGCCTCCGCGCTCGCCCCCGCCTCCTCGAGCGCCGCGAGATGGGGGAAGCGGTGGCGCGATTCCGGCGCGCGATAAATATCCGGCCGCAGGCCGTCCACGGAAAGCACGATTAACCGTGCGGAATGTGAAGTCTTGTGCTTCACTCGACTACGCCTCGAAATATCGAAACGCGAAACTCGAAAGTCGTCATACGGCTTGCGAGTTTCGAAATTCGAGTTTCATTCTGACTTCTGACTCCTGACTTCTGACTCCTTCCGGTGCGCGACGCCTTCGACGTGAGTCACGAAGGCCTCCGGCTTGCCGGGCGGGGCAAGCTCGAACTTCACCTTGATCGTTCCGTCCCCGTTCCGGACATAAGTGAGCCTTTGGCGGGGAGCATTTGGCATCGCGTTGCTCAGAAAAGTCAGAACTTTCCCGTCCTCGCTGAAGGTGGCGGTATAGTGAATGACGAACCCCTCGCTGTCGAAATAAATGGCCTGATTGGGTGTCTTATCAGCATCGCGATAAACGACCAGCAGGTCTTCATGCGTGAAAGCCGGTCGCTGCTGCGTGGCGGGAAAACTCAGGTGGTTCTTCCGCACCAGGATTTTTCCCTGCAACTCGAGCTGAAAGGAAAACGCACCCTTTCCCTCGCCGGGCTCGCCATGACCTTCCGCGGTCCAGTTGCCGACCAGGAATTTGTAAGGCGCCCAAACATCCGGCGCTTTGGTTTGTTGCGCCGCCGCGAAGGCCGGCAGCACCACGAATCCCAGAAAGAGCAGCGTTTGTCGTCTCATCTCTTCTCCTCTCCGCGTCGAGCCGTGACCCCTGGACATTGTTTATCACGTTTCGAGATATCCGGCTACTACGGGGTGTGAGTTGGCGGGTCAAACCCTCTTGGCAGCGTGCGACGTGCTATAATGAATTCATCCCAAGGCGATGGAGTTCGCCTTCAACCGTCCTTATTGTGGACTGATGACTCCTGGCCGCTCACCGGCGCCAGGAGTTTTTTGTTGGGCACCGGGAGCGCGCGGAAAGCGATGGAGAATTGCGGATCTTTCTTCTGATCGTGTTGGGGTCGGCCGGGACACTGGCCCGTTACGCTTTGCAGGGGCTCATCCAGTTCAACACGGAGTCGACATTTCCGGCAGGCACGCTGGTGGTGAATCTGATGGGATGCTTTCTCTTGGGAGGCATTGGCCAGTTTGGGCTCGACCACCTCTCTTTCCCCCCCGACTGGCGCGTTGCCATCACCGTGGGCTTTTTCGGCGCCTTCACCACCTTTTCGACTTTCAGTTGGGAAACCGTCCACCTTTTTGAAGACGGCGATTGGATTCGCGCTAGCGTATATGTGACCGTCAGTGTGCTGGGCGGACTTATGCTTCTCCGCACCGGCATGCGCGTGGCAAAGTGGTTCTGAGCGGAGGCGTTATGGAACACCAGCGCTTTGAAGGCGAACGCACCTTGATGCGGATTCATATCGGCGAATCGGACCGCTGGCAAGGTTCGCCGCTCTACGAAGCGCTGATCAAGCTGTTCCGCAAGGAAGGTTTCAGCGGGGTCACGGTGCTGCGCGGAGTAGCCGGCTACGGCTCAGCCAGCCGGCTTCATACTGACAAGATTCTGCGCCTGTCCCAAGACCTACCGATCGTCCTCGAAGTCATCGAGTATGCGGAGCGCATCGAGCACATCCTGCCCAAGCTCGATGAGATGCTGGGGGGCGGGCTGGTCACGCTCGAGAAAGTTCGCGTCATCCTCTATCGGTCCAAGAAGTAAGGGCCCTTATTCATTCATCGCGGCCCCAATGGGGCACGGGATACGGGACACGGGATACGGGGCACGCGGTACGCGATTGAGGATAGGGTTAGGGATTCAGGTAAATTTTCAAATCTTGAATTTTCATGCCTCGGACCCAAATGGGATTGCAAAGGCGAACCGACGCATTATTCCCGGGTCCCGAATCGCGCGTCCCGTGCCCCGTGTCCCGTATCCCGTACCCCGTGTCCCGTTGCCCGTGTCTCACAGCGCGCGGATGCGAATCGAGCCGCCGCTCGTGTGCAGGCGCAATTCTTCTCCTCCCGAGCCGATCGATCCCTGCATGCGGGAGTGGCTGAAGGAGGTAGCTGTGCTGTGCACAGGTATTTCGCTGGAAACGGAGCCGCCGGAAGTTGAGGCGTCAAGATTCAGGTTGGCGGAGCGGTCAATCGCCACTTCGATGGAACCGCCGGAAGATTCCAGGACTCCTCCGTGGCGGTTGCCAGGGCTGAAGGTGGCCCGGATTGGCCCGCCGGAAGTCTTGGCCTCCACGTAGCCGGAAACCTTATTAATCCGAATTCCTCCGCCACTGGTGTGGGCCTGGAGGCTTCCATCGAGCGCCTCCACGTCAATCGGCCCTCCGGAGGTTGCCACGTGCGCATCGCCCGTCACCTCACGGACGCGGATCGGCCCTCCCGAGGTGTGTGCTTCCAGGGTTTCGGTCAAGCCGCTGACCTCGATGGGCCCCCCCGACGTTTTCAAACTAGCGGCGCCACGCAGGCCGGAAAGCGTGATGCCTCCGCCGCCGGTGTGAACTTCCGTGCGCGTTTCCGTGGGTACTTCGATTTCAAAATGCACGGAAAGGCCGTGCGACCAGCCGGACTCGTCCTTGCGCCGGGCCGTCACGCTTGCCCATCCCCCAACGCTGGTAAAGGTGAACTCAAGCTCCTTATTCAGATCTTCCCGGTCGGATGTGATCACGATATGCGCGCCCGATCGTGAAGCGCCGGTCACCGTAACACTTCCTGCTTCCGATTCCAGAGTGAACCGGCCCCCCGGCTGAAGCTCCAGATTCTTCTCGATGCGAGTCTCCGCCGCGGCAGGTGACGCGATCGCCAAAAGTGATAGTGCCGACACCAGAATTCCCAGAGTTCGATAACGTCTCATTTATCCTCCTTCGGAATACTTCTATGGTTTGTTACGTTAGACGGGCGCCGCAAGTTCTGGATAGCAGGGAATTATTGAGTTAGACGTAGTACGGGCATCCGAAGCTGTGAAAAAATCGTGGGAAGAGCAAAAGCATTTCATCCGTCAGCCGACGGACAAAGTCGCGAAGCACGCAAAGAAAACAAAGCAATTGGTCATTGGGAATCTTTGCGCCTTGGTCCGTCGGCTGACGGATGAGATTGTTTATTTTTTCACACCTTCTCCTGCCCGTGCCGGTCACGGCCAGGATGGCCGTGCTACGGGCCACGTTGCGGCCACCCGCTCGCTGTGGCAACGCGCTTCCGGCCGGCGCTACTTGTAGGCATACTGCACGTTCACGTGCACTCGAACGGGAACCTCCTCGATGGAAGACGAGTAATACTCATACGGGAGCTCGTCGACAAGGGTAGCGGGCATGCCGAGCGCACGATTACCCGAGGGCGTAACCGCCGTCCATTTGCTCCCCGTAATCTGCACCTTCATGTGCCGCGCAATTTCGTTGGCGAGGGGCCGTGCCTGGTCCAAAGCCTCGAGCGCGGCTTGCTGTTCGTAGGGGGCGGGCTCTTTGACGGAGAAGGCCACTACCGCGGATCCTCCCATCGCGTTCGCATTGGAAAAATTACTGCCTGACGCTCCCACTTTGCTCAAATCGTCCAGTAACGCACTCACCCGTTTGTTGAACCTGGCAGCATCACCCAGTTCCGGGCCCTCGATGTAGATAAAGAAGTTGTTATACACATCGAATCCGGGCGGCCGCTGACCTCCGGCGTAATAGGCCCCTCCACCCGAGGGGGCAAAGCGGTTGCCGGTGAATTTCACTTGCTCGTTTTTGTAGCCCAGCGCGGTCAAATGCGCTTTGACGTCCTCGACTTTCTTGTTGTTCTCGTCGAGCGCGTTGGCGGCGAGGGGAGAGGTGGAACGAAGGGTCATGAAGATGATCGCAATGTCCGGCTTCGCACTGGCCTTTCCGTTTACGTTGACGTCAATGGCAGGTTTTTGATTCTCTTGAGCGCTTAAGCTCAGCGTCCCCAGGCAGACGACGACCAATAACCACAAAACCGGCGTTCTTTTCATGGACCAACCTCCTAAGTAAGTTTTATCCCTGCTATTTGTAGCTATACCGCGCGTCCACGCGCACTCGGACGGGAACCTCGTCCAGGGAAGAGGAGAGATACTCGTAGGGAACATCGTCGAGAGAGCTTGCGGGCATGCCCGTCATGCCAGTCAAGCCCCGACCCGAGGGCGTGACCGTCGTCCACTCGATCCCCGTTACTTGCACCTTCATGCGCCGCGCAATTTCGTCGGCGAGGGGCCGTGCCTTGTCCAAAGCCTGAAGCGTGGCTTCCTTTTCGTAGGGGGTAGGGTCTTTGACGGCGAAGGCAACCACGGAGGCTCCTCCCATCGAGAAGCTCGAAATGGACATATTGCTGGGAGCCGCTCCGGCTTTGCTCAAGTCGTCCAGTAACAAGCTCACCCGTTTATTGAATTGCATCAGATCGTTCAGTTCCGGGCCCTCGATGGAGATATAAAAGTTGTTATACACATCGAACCCGGTGGGCCGCTGACCTCCGGGGTAAAACATCCCGCCGCCCGAGGGGGCAAAGCGGTTGCCGGTAAATTTCACCTGCGCGTCTTTATAGCCCAGTGCGGTCAAACGCGCTTTGACGTCCTCGACCTTCTTGTTGTTCTGGTCGAGCGCGTCGGCGGCGAGAGGGGAGGTGGACCGAACGCTCATCAAGACGATGGCAATGTCCGCCTTGGCGCTGGCCTTCCCGTCGGCGTTGACGTTAATCGTGGGTTTCTGATTCTCTTGGGCGCTTAAGCGCAGCGTCCCCACGCAGGTAAGGGCGATCAGCAGTAAGAAGCACGTTTTTTTCATGAAAAGACCTCCTGAGTAAGATTCGTTCGAAAGAAGACTTGCGTGGTATTAAATATCCGCCGCGATCTGGTGCAACGGTTCGGCGCTACTGCAAGGTGTACGTCGCAATAACTCGTACGGAAACCTCCACGGCCTGCGGGCGCGAGGACTTGGGAACGTCGGGAAGTTCTTCAATCGTGGATTCTCCCGGCAAAGGGTCATAGCTGACTTCCAGCAGCTTCGGCTTTTTGCCCGGTGTCGAGGCCGTTAATTCCTGCAAGCGCGCGTCAATCGCAGCCCAGGCTTTGTCCAGGGCTCGCCGGTACAACTCATCTGCTTCTCGCACGGAGAAGACCACGCCTTCGGCGTGACTCGCTCAGCCGCTTCCGATGCAGGTGACGCAGTGGGAATTGTAGCGAGCCCCCAAATCCTCCAGCTTGGCAATGATGGCATCGCGGCCCGGAAGCGGCTGGCCCGCTTGCGAGCTCATCAGTTTAAACACCACGTTCCGGGTATAAACCATTCCCGTTACCTGCTGGTCGCTCGCCGGGGTGATGAGGTTGTTGCAGATCCGATAAGAGAAGTTGGGAATCTTCAAGGCATCCACGGCGGCGAGGAAATCGCTGAGGCGCTTTTCACCCTGCGTCGTGGCTTCGGCGGCCAAGCCTGATTGGTATTCCATTTTCATCAAGAGGTAGTAAACGTCGGGCGTGGCGGTCTCCGTCCCCACACTTTTAATGGTCCATAAGCGGGCGCCCGCCTGGGGAGCCGGCTGCTGGGCAAGCGAGGTCCGCGGGGAACTCCAACAGAGGGCCAAAGCCGCGAGGGAACAGAGGGTTTTCATCATGCTGATTTTCATACGCTCAACTCCTTGCGTGCGGTCCCTTGAGGGCATCTTCCAGCGCCGAGGGGAGGGTTCTCAAGGTCTCCCGTTCGGCGCCGTCGGCACGGAGCAGAATTTTTCCTTCCTTGGATATGAGAATGACGACGGGTATCTTGCGCACATCCCAGCGCGTAGCTTCATCGGGGGAGCGGTCGAAATCGACGGGGACAAGCCGGACTTCCTTGGGGTGCTTATGGGTGAACTTCTCGAGAATCGGTTGTACCGCGTGGCAGGGCTCGCACCATGAGGCGGTGAAAAACAGAATCGTCAGGTTGGCCACAGCCGGATCTTTGCCAGCCTGAGGGGTCGACGCAGGGCTCCGCGCGGAAATTGTGCCCAGGATAATCGTCAAGAGAGCAACTGCGCGCATGGTTCGCCTCGTCCTGAACCGAAAGGCCAAACCGGGCACGGCCCGTACCGTAGCGGGATAATGCTACTCCACAATGCTAAAGAACTCCACCCTGGGCGGTTCTGAATGGCGTTAGGGGGCGGAATTTCGCTTGTCAGAAAATCTGCGGCTTTTGGCTCTTCGCGGGCCAGGCCCGAGCATCGGGACAATAACGAGGTAGGTCGTAGGTGGTAGGTAGCATGTGGGGACTCTTTGCTCTGGGCGAGTATCAGAATACCCGACCTACGAACTGCCACTTACGACCTACCACGTGGTTTTCCGATACCCCACCTGCGACCTGCCACCTACGACCTACCATTCCCGTGGACGTTTATCAAAATAAGCGCCGTCCGTCGGCTGACGGATTAGAACGGCACAAACTCGGAGCTACCCGCTAACGACTGTTGGGAGGCAGCGGCGTCGTGAACCCCGGTTTCTGAACGGGTGTCCTTTGGTCGCAAGACGGCGCCAACGGTTTCACGGCCATCGCCGGGTCTATCCGCGGCGCTGGCGCTTGTTTGATCGTGAAGTTCTTACTCGGATCGGGTTGTACCCGCAACAGCGGAGCCGAGCATACGCTTTGTTGCGGAGGAATCCGTGGCAGCAGCGTGTCTGGTGTTTTGGGAATGACGGCTGCCACTGTCTGGCCTCTTTGTACATTGAATGGGTCCGAAATGTTCAGCGGAGGAACGGCGTTCGTCTGAGCAAACTTGGCAAAGTTCGGCATAGGAGGCAAAATTAACGCGGGAACGGGAGCGGGTGTCCGTTGCTTCCCAGGAGAAGGGATCTTTTGTTGGGGGGCGAGGCCGGGCGAAACAGGCCCAGCAGCGGGCGGCGTCCGGGCTTGATTGTCGGTAGCAGGATTCTGTCCGCCCGGCCCAGGAGGAACAACGAACAGGGTTAAAGCCCCGCAAGCGATTACGCGAGAAAAAGCGCTGAGGGCCGAAGGCTTGGTCATGTGCACCTCCGCACATTCATCAGACCCATCATCACTTGGGTTATATGAGGATCAAAGGGCAGACAAGGTTGCTTGCTGCTTAACCTTGGGGCTTTTCCCTTCACCACGTCCTGGCCCCTTTACCCGACTGACCCATGCCTTGATGTTCAAATGTGAACGATCTGAACATCGTTTTCTTGCAAAATTATTGCATCAAGTTGTCTTCCGCATTTTGCTCTTCGCGGGCTTTTCTCGTCACTCGCCACTTGCCACTCGTCACTGCACTTGAAACCAACGAGTGGACGTTCATCAAAATAAGAGCCGTCCGTCGGCTGACGGATTTGAACGGCACAAACTCTGCGCTAGCAATCTGGCTACTCGCTTCGAAGAGATTCGTATGCATCAGACGGAGCCTCTATTCCCGCCGTCAGTTGGCAAAATCTGCCAGTTGCACATTCGGGATGTCGATCTCGCGGCGAATGTGTGCCAAGGTCTGCATGGTTGTGAAGATAATATCCCGGCCCCCAGCTTGGTAGGGCAACGACCATTCTGTATGATCCATGGGGCTGATGCCGAAATCAGCAGGGTAAGGGGAAAGAGGGTAAGGTGCCCATGAATCCACAGGAATCGTATTCTCCGACTGTGCCTTGGTTCGGCCCGGCGGGCGGAACGGCACCGAACACCCGACACGGGTCCTGTTTTCAAGAGCCTCAGCGGCGCATACCCCAACCCCCGGCACACGATGGAAATTACCCTTAATTGGCATGCGTTCAGTGCGGGGATTGCCGTATAGAGTCAAAAGGACTAGCAGGTGCATCCGCAGCGGAGTGTTCTTCACTTGTGCGTACAGATTCCGCTCGACAGATACGGGGTACCGGCGCTTACCATCCACAGTCACAGTCACATTTCCCTGCATAAGCAGTGGTTTCGAGAGCTTGCCGTCGGGTAACTCGAGTTCTGCTGCGATCCCGTCAACTACCGCGAGCATTCCGAGGGGGACACCGGAGAAGTCGATAGGGAGGGCGACGAGGACGCCATTGCCCGATTGCTGTGGGGGCCCTGGTGACAAGCGGCGGACCGGTTGAAGCTGGATCGAGATCGATGATGTATCGACCCGCGATTTGAAGAGCCGCGACTGCATTGCGAATTCGACCCTCAAAGGCAGAAAACCGAGCACTATCATCGCAAGCCCGAGGGTCGCGCTGGCCAAAATTCGGGAAATTCCCGTGCGCCTGGCATGGTACTGGAGAACCATTATGGTGAGCCCGCCTAAGAGCAGCACCAGGAATGCCAGGGAAACGCGAACCCATTCTGGACTTCCAAACCATGGCGTGGACGGAGTAATGCCCAACCGGAGCAAAACCGACAAGACGGCAATCACGGCCAGAACCGCCAAGACCATTTGCGCAATGCTTACCGTGATGCACGCCAGCGCAGCAACCGGCAGCAGGAACACCGCGACGAAAACCAACGGGTGCCAAGCAATTCCCGCGAGATGATCTAACGGATAAAATCCCTGCAGGGCTAGGATTGCGCAATCCGATAACAGGAGAGGCAGAATCACAAACACGACGATGAAGAGAACTTTGGCGCCCAAGAGACTCTTCCAACGATAAGGCTTGGTGACCCAGAACTGGCAATCGCCGGGAAGCGGTTCTCCATAGATAGCGCGTGCTACCAAGTACGACCACGCAAGCGGCAGCAGCAAGCTGAGCAGTTCGGCCACTCGGTTCAATCTGTCGGTTTGCCAATCGAAGACCGGGGTGCGCTGGCCTGTTGACCAGGCGAATGTCGCCGCAAGTATCAGCGTCACGAGAATGTCGTAACGGAGCCGCCGGATATCCTTGCAGAAGATGTGTAACGCTTGTCGCATCATTTGTTCTCCCGATCAAGCTGCATTGCGGGCTGACTTCGCCAGGGAAACGAAGATGGCCCGAAGGGGCATAGGGTTGATCGCCAGTGCACGCGCCGACGGAAAGGTCCGGCGGATCTCCGCCGGCGTGGAATCGGCATTGAACTGCGAGTCAACAAAGCGCAGAACGGCGGCACTCTGGGTCGGATTCAGCCATCCTTGCGGCCACATGACGGGCGTTGGGGGCGGGTCGTCAAAGGTGACCTCGATCTCGCGGAAGCGCGCCGCTAGTGATGACATTTCCTCGGAAAAGCGCAGGCTCCCGCCGTCGAGATAGCCAATGTGGCCCGCGAAAGTCTCGATTTCCGCAAGATCATGAGAAGAGATCATCACCGTCGCGCCTGCGCAGCGTTCCAGAAGAGCTTCAATAAGCTCATCGCGGACAAGTGAGTCGAGGCCGCTGAACGGCTCGTCCAGCACGATGAGCTTGGGATGGTAGGCGAGCGATGAGGCGAGCGCAGCCTTGATCCTCATGCCCCGCGAAAGGTCTCGCAGCCGGCGGTCACGGGGCAGGTCCAGTTGCCCAAGCAGTTCTTCCGCCCAGGCATTGTCCCAATCCGGGTAGAAGGGCTTGAGGTAGGACATGAAATAATCGACCGTCATCCAGAGGGGCAATTCCTGGTTTTCCGAAACGTAGCCAATTTGCGCAAACTGCGCGGGGCCGAGGCGCCGCGAATCGGTCCCCAGGACTTCGGCGCTCCCGGCGCTGGGGCGCAAAATGTTCATGAGAGTCTTGATCGTCGTTGTCTTGCCCGCGCCGTTGGGCCCCACCAGCGCGAAGATTGCACCTTCCGGGATTTCCAGGTTCAACTTCTCGACCGCATGCGTGTGGCGGAACGATTTTGAGAGCTCGCGAGTACAGACGACATTCATGGCTTGCTCCTTTCGCCGGAGGCGTCAAGCCTCTTCCAGTGTTCAGCCAGGGCTTCCTCGACATCATCGAGCCGCATACCAAGCCGCTTGGCTTCCACCACCAGTTGCTCCAGTTCCGTTCGCAGCAGACGACTGCGCTCGCCGTCAGTTGAGGGAGGCAGAGCAGCGACAACGGTTCCGAGACCCGGTCTGACCTCCAGAAGCCCCTCGTTCACCAGGTGCGTGACCACCTTGTGGGCCGTGTTCGGGTTGATCTTGAGCTCCTTGCTCAAGGTCCGAACCGAGGGGAAGGGATCACCCGGCCGCATTTGCCCGGATACCACCGCCTTCTCGGCGGCGTAGACGACCTGCTCATAAAGCGAGATGCCGGGCTGGAATGAAAGGCGGAACGCAATCATATGTGTACTACTACACCTAGTACACACGGACGTCAAGCGAAAAATGAGCGAAGGGATTCCCTGGCCGTGTCGTCCGGTAGGTCTGGATCGCCCGCTACTCTGCGCCAGGGGGGGAGGCACTATATTGAGCGACGTAAGTTCTTCCTTAGATGCACGCCCCCGAATCCCAGCGTACCCCCCTGTCGTTCAGATTTGTGGTTCTTCGGCAAGAAGAGCCGCTTTTTCGCAATGTCGAGGTTCGTACCCTAACGTTGCCGCGACCGATGATAGCAGTAATTGTACCCTGACCGTCGGCCACCACTGCGTTGAGGGGCCGCGCACTTTCGGTTTGGGCCTTTTCTCGCTTGAGTTCATACAATCCCTTGGAGGGAAGTTCCGTGTAGGTACTCGGAATCTCGAAGAGCAAATCCGCCGGAGCCCCTTCTTTGACGTCCAGAGCCTCCCGTATGTGCGTGGTGCTCCCAAAGACCACCTCACTCTTCAGGGCGAAACAGTTCAAGCGGGGCGCTCTCCACTCGGTTGCCGGAAAACCCTTGCCAGGCCCCGGGAGGACAAACCTCACTTTGACCGTATCGTAGCCTTGGATCTCCACGTGGGCCGCCTGGGAGTCGCCGCACGCGCCGGGCGGCGTGGAGAGGTCATCGACGGCTTTGGCGGAATACGGATACTTGATCAGGGTCTTCGTTGAGGGGTCAATCGATGTGCGGGTGCGGGTGGAAAAATCCTCCACAATCCTCTGGTTTACCCGCTTGCCATTGGGCAGGATTATTTCGAATTTGACCGAAGAGCCATCGTCGCGCCGGGCGTAGAGGTATTTCTCGACGGAAACCGCGTCTTGGCTTCCCGCATGGTACTGCCGCTCCACCATGTTCGCCTCAAATGGCGTCCACTGGCGGCTCGGGGCGGGCACGTTGCGCAAGACTTGATCCGCAGCCTGAACGGGTGCCGCCGGGGCGGTCGTCGCCTGCGCTTGCGGTGCGCTCTGCGGATGCGCCGCGGCTACCAGATACGCGAGCGGTAATCCCAACGTCAGAATCGCTGCCAAGCTCCAGCGGGTGACTCCGCGCGACAGGGCCGTACCATCCAGAATGCGGTGGATGCGCTTATCGGCCCGGCCGTAGCGCGCCATCGGCAACACTCCCTGCAGGCCCGCTCCCCGCACCCCCCGCTGCATGAAGTCGAGCAGGACTTCGGCGTACAAGGCGCGATCGTGACTTACGGCCAGGGCCGTATCGTCACTGGCTTCTTCCGCCGCCCGCACGATGCGGCGGTGCAAGAACCAGCTCAGCGGGCTGTGCCACAGCAGCGCCCGATGAATCGCCGAGAGCAGTTGCACCGCGGGATCGTGGCGCCGGATGTGCGAGCCCTCATGCGCCAGCACGGCATCCAGCTTGGCGCCATCCCACGCGCGCCAATCGCTGGGAAGCACGATGGCTGACCGCACGATCCCCAGCGCTACGGGCGTCCCCACGCGGTCCGATTCGCGAATCTCAATTCCTTCCGTCGCCCGGCCGGTCACCCGGCTGCTGCGCAGTAAACGCAGGCTCATCATCAGGCCGAAGCACAGGCGTAGCAGAAGTGCGAGGGCGACAAAAACGTAGACCATCACCGCGGCCCGCGCCCAGTCAAAGGGTTTGGGGACGTTAACCACGGGCATCTTCATGCCCGCTTCCGGGCGGGACACGGCAGGCAGAGGCTCGTCGGGGGCGGGGTAGACCACCACCGGCGTTTCGATCCGCGCCGGCGCCGCGCGCATGACCACTAAGGGCAGCTTCGGCAACGCTAAAGTGAGCGCGGGAATCGCCAGAGAGCCGCACAGCATGGCCGTCCACGCCGCTAAACGGATGGAGGGATCTTTCACTCGCAGCGCCCACAGCAGCAACGCTCCGCTCGCGATCAGGACCGAGGAACGGAGAGCCCACTCCGCCAGAAACTGTATCGCGGTCATGCTTTCTTCTCCCGGCGCGAGGCAATTTTCTCTGCTAGCCGCTGCAATTGCTTCGGCTTCAGTACCTGATTGTCCACCAATCCCACCAGCAAGTCCTCCACGGACCCGCCGCAAAAGCGGTCGATGAGGTGCTGCGCCGCCTGCACCGCCACGTTGCGCTGGGTGTCCGCCGCGTGGTAAACGAAGGTCCGTCCGTCAACGACGTGGGTGACGTAGCCCTTCTCCTCCAGCTTGCGCAGAATGGTGCGGATGGTCGAATCCTTGAGCGGGCGCTGCCTGGCCAGCCCTTCCCGGCACATCTCGGCGGTGCAATGGGGATGCGCCCACACATAGTCCAGGATGAACTGCTCCAGAGGAGTGGGCGCCTTGCGATTGCGAATGTTAAATATCATAGTGTTAAGTTTTATAGCACTTTTGCCGTGTCATGTCGAGTGCAAAATTTCGCCTCGCAGAAACTCTGCATGGCAATACTGTAAATTCTCCTTTTTTTGGCAGACATCTTGGGGCGGGCGTTGAAAGTCGCGGCTTCGATCTAAGAGACCCCTCATCCGCTTCTTCCCTCAGCACCTTCCCCCGGGAGCAGACCGCCACGAACGGTGGCTCAGCGTGGTGGAGTCAGCGTGTAGGCAGGAAGATTAAGATATGTATCGCATAGGTTATTGAAAATAAAGGGGAAGGAAACAAAAACAGATAACATTATGAAAAGAAAGGAGTTATTATCAGGCTCGTTCGGGGATACTCGGCTAATAGCGCGAAATCTCGGTTTATCCGCAATGGGGGGACGAGGTCTTCCAGGGTCTGCCACGATTCTGTGGTTTCGCCCGTTGGGCGCCCGTTTCTGAAATCACCGCTTTCTACCCTGCGGCTATCGATGCTCAGGAATTCGAAGCGCCGGTTTCACAGATTGTAGCTGCGCTCTCCGAGCGCCGAACGACGGCCGCAGACCACCGCTACAGGCTGCTGTAGACATACACGCCGCCCATGCGGATGCGAACTTTAATGTCTTGATCGCCGCTCGAATTCCAGAACATGATCCTGCGGCCCCAGCCCGCGCTGTCTTCTCCGTGCAAATCGCTTTGCACGTAGCCCAAGATGGACCGCGCGTTCAACGAGCGCAGGCGGTAGATGGAGGGGACGTTGATTTCCACGTCGCCATAATTGACGCTGATTTCCTGCTTGCCGACGAGGCCGGTGACGCGCACATCGCCGTCCACGCACTTCATCGCCAGGTTGGCGTCAAAAGGCATGTGGATGCGAAAGTTCACGCTGAGCTTGGATTCATCGCGGAATGGCCGCCACAGCCGGCGCGCGGGATAAAGCGTGCGCAGCAGAACCTGCTTGTCCTTTCCGGACAATACCACTTGCACCTGGTCGTAAAGCGGCTCGGCTTTTTTCTGGTTCCCCGCTTCCACCACCTTCTCGGCCTCGATTTCCAGGCGCGGCTCGTCCCAGCCTTCCACTTGCACGTTGCCCATGCGCGTGTCAATGGTCAGCGTGCCAAAGGAAAACATGCGCGCGGAATAATGAAAGGTTTTGCTGAATTCGTCGGCGCGCGCCGGCGCTTGCACGCCAAGCAATACCACGCCCAGCAGGCCGAGAGATAATGCGGGGAAGGGAACTTTCGCCAAGGCTCTCACGCCCTGATGTTACGTCCGCGAAAGAGAGGGAGTCAATCCGCAGATGACGCAGATTTCCCAGATTCTCTCTGCGTAATGTACGGAATCTGTGGATTTCAACTTCCCAGCCCAATCTGGCAGGCGTGCGCCTCGCGCGTCTGGCGCTCCTGGTCGAGGTAGGCGCGGGTGCGGCGGGTTAGTTCTTCGAAATCCACTTTGTGCGCGTCGAATTCCGGGCCGTCCACGCAGGCGAACTTTACCTTGTCGCCCACGGTAACACGGCAGCCTCCGCACATGCCGGTGCCGTCCACCATAATGGGATTCAGGCTGGCCAGGGTGTGCACGCCCCACTCGCGGGTCAGCGCGGCGGCGGCGCGCATCATGGGAATCGGCCCGATAACGTGCGCACCGCCCACCGGCGAGATTTGCGCGGCCTTCCAAGCCCGCATCAGGTCTACCACCGTGCCGTGCATTCCCGCCGAGCCATCGTCGGTGGCCCACTGGACTTCATCCGCCGCGTTGCGGAGTTCCGCATCGAGAATGATCTGCGCCTTGGAACGCGCTCCGCACAAAGCCGTCACGCGATTGCCGGCGCGACGGAAAGCACGGGCCACGGGCAGCAATTCCGCCACGCCGACGCCCCCGGCAACACAGACAATATGTCCAACATTTTCGATCTTGGCAGCCTGCCCCAGCGGGCCAAGTAGATCGGACAGAACCTCACCGGGTTCCATTCCCACCATGACCCGGCTGGTCTTGCCCACCGCTTGAACTACCAGAGTAATGCTGCCCTTTTCCGGGTCGCCGTCCACGAGGGTCAGGGGAATGCGCTCGCTGTCCGCACGGGGACGCAAAATCACGAATTGGCCGGGCTGCCAGTGCCGGGCGACGCCGGTGGCTTGCACCTCGAACCAGGCAATTTCGGGCGTGATCAGCCGCTTCGCCAGGATGCGATTTTCCACGACGTTTGGGCGGTCCGCGATTGCATTGGGGCGGGCGCCGACCGCCGCTACACCAGGAGTATCCGGGTGCGGAGCCGTAGCGGGAACCGCGTCCCCAGCGGTTGCGGGCGGATGATCCCGCAAAGCCTCATGAATCGCCGCCGCCGCCGCGCGCCCATCGCGCATGGCCAAAATCACGGTGGAGCCTCCCCGCACCACGTCGCCGCCGGCGAACACCCGGGCCATGCTCGTCTGCCCCAAGGTATCCACCACGATCTTGCCGCGATTCGTCACTAACTGCGGCGTCGAGCGCTGCACCGTGGGGTTGGGACTTTGCCCGATCGCCATGACCACGGTATCCACAGGTATGCGGTACTCCGAGCCCTCCATGGGAACCGGCGAGGGACGCCCGGATTCATCGACCTCGCCCAGCTTCATGCGGATGCACTCCATCTCGTGCAGCGTCCCCTTCTCGTCGCCGAACAGGCGGACCGGCGCCGCCAAAAATTCGAAGTGCACCCCTTCTTCTTCAGCGTGCTCGATCTCTTCCAGGCGAGCGCGTAGCTCGGCGCGCCCGCGACGGAACATGATGGTGGTTTCGCTGCCCTTGCGTCGCGCCCAACGCGCGGCATCCATGGCGGAATTTCCGCCGCCCACGACTACCGTGCGCTTCCCTATATTCACGGGGGTGTCCGCTTCCGGAAAGCGAAATGCTTCCATCAAATTCAGCCGCGTCAGGAACTCGTTGGCAGTGTAGACTCCCACCAGGTTCTCGCCCGGGATACCCATCAAATGCGGCAGGCCCGCGCCAGTTCCCAGAAAAATCGCCTCAAAACCTTCCGCGAACAATTCTTCCACGGAGTAAGTCTTGCCCACGATGACGTCTTTGCGGAATTCCACTCCCATCGCCCGCAGCCGGTCAATTTCCTCGCGGATGATTTCCCTCGGGAGGCGGAAGTTCGGAATACCGTAAGCCAACACGCCGCCCAACCGATGTAAGGCTTCAAAGACTGTCACGCGATAGCCGTTTCGCACCAGGTCATATGCCGCAATCAGGGATGCCGGACCGCTGCCAATCAGCGCAACACGCGCACCCTGAGGTGTGGGCGCGGAGGACGGCGTGGAGGATTCCCTTTCTCGGTGCTGGTCCGCCGCAAAGCGTTCGAGCGAACCGATCGCCACGGGTTCGAGCTTTTTTCCCAGCAGGCAAGTTTTCTCGCAGTACAACTCGTGCTGGCAGACCCGGCCGCAGATTCCCGGGAAAGGACTTTCCTCGCTAATCTTTTGGAAGGCCGCCTCAAAATTTCCCTCCGCCATCAAGGTGATAAAGCTCTTGACGTTGATGTGTAGAGGGCAAGCTTCTATACACACAGGATCTTTGCACTGCAAGCAACGTAGCGCCTCAATCCGGGCTTGCTCCAGTGAGAAGCCCAGCGAGACCTCGGCGGGGCCCTGTACCCGCTCCTCCGGTGACCGCACCGGCAAGACTTGGCGAGGCGCCTTGGGATTCCGCCGTAGCTTGGGTTTCGCTTGCACCGGGAGTGCATCAGCCTGCTTGGGAGTCTGTGAATCCACCGTTTTCCCCCTCGGACCGCGCTAACGCTGCGCGCTTATACCCAGCGAACGCGTTTCCCGCGCTCGAAACGCGTTTGCGGAGAGCAACTTCCGCCTCAATGACGGCCCTGCGTAACGCAGGAGCAATTCATGTGCCAGCCAACCTCAGCCAGAGCGCCAATTTCGGCCGAACGAGGGTTGGTTCTTACATCGTGAAATGTACAAATTGGCGTATTGGACATTTTGTCGAAATTGCCTCGTTGCTGTTGTGTTCATAAACAGGTTGTTCCATACTTCCCCTGGACTTGCGTTCGTCTCTCGCAAATGGGGGTGTTCGAAATGGGAGTCTTAACTCAAATGGTCAAGACAGCTTACGACTCCGCCATGGAGAACTTCGATCTCGCGGCGGATGCACTAGAATTGAGCATCGACGTTCGAAACATGATCAAGTACCCGGAGCGGATTTTGCAGGTGACGCTCCCGGTACGGATGGACAACGGTCATATTCAAAGGTTCGAAGGTTACCGGGTTCAGCACAGCACGTCGCGGGGCCCGGCCAAAGGTGGAATCCGTTATCATCCCGGAGTTACGCTGGATGAAGTGAAAGCCCTTGCCACGTGGATGACATGGAAGTGTGCGGTGGTAAACATTCCATTTGGCGGAGGCAAAGGAGGGGTAACCTGCAATCCTAAAGAGATGTCGCTCACGGAACTTGAGCATCTCACTCGCCGATATGCCAGCGCGATTCTGCCGTTGATTGGTCCTCAGCAAGACATTCCTGCTCCGGATGTCTACACCAACTCGCAGGTGATGGCCTGGATCATGGACACGTACAGCATGACCAAAGGCTATCCCATCCCGGGGGTCGTCACCGGAAAGCCGATTGCCCTGGGCGGGTCGCTGGGACGGAATGAGGCCACCGGTCGCGGTGTTTTCTACACCATTCAATGTGCGGGTGAGCACCTGCGCATTCCCATCAAGGGTGCGAAGGTGGTGGTGCAGGGATTTGGCAATGCCGGTTCCATTGCCGCGCAATTGCTCGACAGCAATCAAGCTTATGTTATTGCCGTCAACGATTCGCGCGGTTGCGTTTACAACGCCGATGGGCTCGACATTCCCAAGCTCATCATGCACAAGGAAAAGACCGGAAGCGTGGTGGGCATGGTCAACTCTGAACCCATCACCCCGCAGGAACTGCTCGCCCTCGAGTGTGACATCCTCATCCCCGCCGCATTGGAGAACGCGATTGACGAAGCCAATGCGGGTGCGGTGAAAGCCAAGATCGTGGGTGAGGCGGCCAACGGACCGGTCACTCCCGCCGGAGACGCCATCCTGGAGAAGAACGGGATCATGGTGATTCCCGATATTCTCTGCAATGCCGGGGGCGTTACGGTCTCCTACTTTGAGTGGGTGCAAGACGAGCAACACCTGTTCTGGGAGGCGCAGGACGTTTACAACCGCCTGGAGCGGGTGATGAAGAACAGCTTTGCCGAGGTGCTGAAGATTCACCTCGATCGCAAGGTCAGCATGCGCACAGCCGCCAACATGCTCGGCATCAGCCGCGTTGCTGAGGCCACCACGCTGCGCGGTCTGTATCCCTGATTTTGAATTTCGAACCCTGAATTCTGAATCGCATTTCAGCCCGGCCGGGGGCCGCGCCATAACGTGGCCCCAAGCCGGGCTTTTCTTGTCGAAATACTAACGAGAAGGTCCCTCCTCGGCGCGCACGTGTTTCAATTTCTCACCTCTTCGCCACCAATCTCCAGATCAACGTCGTAATAGAGTGCGGACATCGGCAGGCCTGAAACCGGTTCGATGTTGTCGGCCCGCACTACGGCATGATAGAGGCCCTTCGCGAGTCCCGCCGTGGAGACCGTGTTGGAAAGTTTCTGGCTCTTGCCGTGTTTCGTTACGGCGACGGATAGCCAGATCGGGAGCCCGGGACGCACTTTCCACAGGGGCAGTTCATTGCTGCCGGTGGTCTTGACCGTAATCGCTCCGCTGAGCTTTTGAGGCTTGACGGCCGCAGTGCGGAACGACAGCCGGTACGATTCCGCCACGATAACCGGCGGCAGGGGAAAAGTCTTCGATTTGGAGATGCGCAGCAGGGCCACGTCGCTGGCAGGCACATTGACGGTCAGGCCGCCGCGGTGCTTCCCCGTGGTTCGATGCGTCCACAGATCGCGCACATACAGCGCCGCAGATTCCCCGCTGCCGATATCTGACCAGGTCACGTGCACATCCGCCGGCGCATTTCCTGTATTGAAGACGAGCACAGCCTGGCTGCCGTCAAACAGGCGCTTGTCCGCCCAAATTTCCACTTGCCCCTCTCTCCGCACAATGCGCCCCTGTATGCCCAAGGGATCCTGGTTGATCCCAATCGCTTCCCGATTGGTCAGGATCCGAATCGTGGAGGCCGTCATTTTCCGCAGATCGTTTGAGGCCATGAGAGGCGCCGCCATCATGCACCACAGGCTGAAGAAGCTGCGGTTTTGGGTCTCGCTCAGCCCGTCCATCCCATTAATGAGCAAGTCGGGGTCGTTCCAGTGGCCGGGACCTGCTGCCGCATACAGTTTCTCGTTGGCTGTGGTGTTCCTCATCGCGGTGCTCCAATTGGCCTTTCCCGGAGCGGCGATGTCGCCCGTGGTCCGCCAGAGATGCCCAACGGAAGCGGCCCACTTCCAAGGTTCTCCCACACCCCAGGAACAGAGGCTGAAGACGATGGGTCGCCCGGCGTCCAGTTGGGCGTCGCGGAGCTTGGTGTAGGCCGGAGCAACATCCTCCGGGCCCCGGGGGACATTAGGGACTGAGGGAGAGTGACGCGGGAGTCCCTGGGTATTGCACCAGTCGACCTTCAGGTAATCCGTGCGCCACTCGGCGAAGGCCGCCATGTCTTCAAACTCGTGGTCCTCGGTGCCGGGCATAGCCTTGCTACAGGTGTGCGTGCCGGCGTCCGTATACAGTGCGTACTTCAGCCCCCGCTGGTGGATATAGTTGCCGAGGCCGCGCAGGCCGCTGGGATAGCGCGCCAGGTTGGAGGTCAACTTGCCGTCCTCGCCGCGAGAGAAGCAGATTCCCTCGTCGGGACCCACATACACGTAACCCGCATCTTTCATCCCGCTGCTGATGAGCGCGTCGACAATCTCCTTGATCAGTTTCTCGTTCTGAGGCTCCTGGCCGAATTCATTCCATGGATACCAGCCCATGGGCGGAGTGAGCGCCAAGCCGTCCTCGGCGGCGCGGACTTTCGGGGCTGGACTTTGCGCCCTCGTCACCTGGGCCAGAAAAAATAATGACGTGGCAATTCCTAAGATTAACAAAGGGGTTTTTCTCACGAGGGTGCTCCTTGGTCGGCAAAAATGTGAGTATATGAATACCTCAATTAATCAATCTCCGGCGGGGTCGCTCAGGCATAGGCCAACGCTAACGTGTCGGAGGTGTTTGCCGGCGGAGAGTATATCGCCACGAGCCCTGCGACCCAAGGGGGTTGAATGGTTTGGGTTGAATGGTTTTGTCACCGAAGCCTTGACATGTTTGTTCAGGTTTGGTTTTATCAGGCAAGGAGCCCAAAAGGAGCAAAGGTTATGGATACGGTGGCATTAAGCGCGGAGTTGCTTCGCGTTGTGAACTCGGCTGAAGAGATTTTTCGGCGTGTCAGTGCGGAGGAAAGCCGAGCGCCTGTCCTGGCCGGCGGATGGTCACGCAGGCAAGTGATGGGCCACTTGATTGATTCCGCCTCGAACAACCATCAGAGGTTCGTGCGGGCAGCGCTCGCAGACTCACTGGAGTTTCCCGCCTACGACCAAAACGGTTGGGCGCGAGTGCAGGCCGCCGAAGAAGCAGATTGGTCCCTGCTGGTCGCGCTGTGGGCGAACTACAACCGCTATCTCGCGCACGTCATCGCTCACCTGCCGCCCGCCAAGCTGGGGGTTTCTATTCGAGTTGGCCAGAACGATCCCGTGACGCTCAAGTTCCTGGCGGAGGATTACCTGCACCACATGGTTCATCACCTCGGCCAGATCGGCGCCGCGCCAACGGGAAAATAAATTCCTGAGGCATCGTTCAGATTTAATCTAACCATCAGAGGCGAATCCATGAAAACCTCAATCAGCTTTGTGACCATCATCTTGCTCCTGCTTTTTATCCCTGCCGCGGAAGGCCAGATCAATTATGGATCAAACCAACAAGTGGGGAGGTATGCCGCTGTAAACGACATCAAGGTGTACTACGAGATCTACGGAGCAGGTGAGCCACTGCTCTTGTTGCATGGTAATAGTGGATCGATTGAGAATTTTGCATTCCAGATTCCGGAATTGTCCAAGCATTTCAGAGTTATCGCCGTTGACAGCCGGGCACAGGGCAAATCAACCGACTCGAATCAAGAGATCACGTATGCACTGATGGCTTCGGACATGAGCGCACTCATTGACAAACTGAACCTCGGGAGTGTTGATGTGGTGGGTTGGAGCGACGGTGGAAACGTCGGCCTGGAATTGGCTTTTGCGCATCCCCAAAAGGTCAAGAAGCTGGTTTGTTTCGGCGCGAATTACACGCACGTAAACTATGCCGCTCCGCCCGACAATGTCGCGATGGAAGCCAATGATCCCAGGCTCTTGAAGGTCACCCCGGTGCTGAAGAAATACAAGGAGGGAGTGAACAAAATCTCTCCCGCCGTGAGGGAAAAACTTTCCACCTTAACAGAGAAGTATCCAAATCTCACGCTGGAAGACCTCAAACAGATCAAGGTTCCGGTTCTTGTGGTGGTGGGGGACCGCGACCTCATCAATCTTGACCAGACAATTTCGTTGTTTACGAGCCTGCCTCATTCCCAATTGTTTATTGTCCCGGGTGCTTCACATTTGGTACCTCTGGAACAACCGGAATTGATCAACGGTGAAGTCAGAAAATTCTTGTCCACACCCTACCATGATCTTGACCGCTACTATTGGAGGAGCCTTATCCAATAGCGGGTTTGCCTCGATACGCAGGTTGGCGCAGCGAGCGTTGCGCGGATCTGCAATCTAGCCCAGATATCTAAACGTATGAGGCTTTTCCCCCGCCTGCCACCTGCTCTGGGGGCTCTTCTCATGGTCATTTTGTCATGCTCTTTTGGGGTTCCCCACGACCTCTTCTAACTAGCTTGTTTTCAGTATGTTCTCAGGTTTGGCCGGTGAAAATGCCGTCTTCCGACCCTTTGTTTTCAAGGAGTTCTCAGGTTTGGGAGTTTGTGCGCCAAGTTGACATAAAGTCGCCATGCGGTCTGTAGGCGGTGAGGCTAGAAAAATGTACATCATCAATTCCTTCTTGCTCCGCGTGCGGGGCGAGGGGGCGAAGGCTCAAGCCGGGAATTCCGCCGGCGTCCTGCACGTGGCCATTACGGCCTGAGCCTGCGGGGAGTGAAACGAAGAGAAGACCGTGCTCCGCTCGTCATCCCAACTCTCCCCGCCTCGGGCGTGCTGACCTGCCGGCCCAGGCTGTGGCTGGACCTGCATCGATCCTCACTCAACAACTATAGCCTATATTTCTGAAGCTGTCAAGAAGAAAATTAACGGTGTCGCCACTGACCTTTGGAGTCCGCTAACGGCCTCGGGTTCTGAGACCGTCGGCGGAGATGGCCGAACGGCCGCGCCCACTCGCGTCGTGCCCTCCTCATTGCCCTTGCAGGAAACCCCTGGCAGCGCTACCATGTGGCGCGAGACTGTGTAGAGCACGACGCCGGCGCCTCGAGCTCATTCACTGCTCGCACCGATGACCTGATCATCATGGCGGGTAAGGGGCTGGGCCTATTTCGGATTGAGAAGGTCTTGAGGGCCTGTCCCGCTGTCGCCGGAGCAGCAGGGGTGGCCGTACCGGGTCGCTTGTGGGGTGAAACCCATCGCGCTGGGTGATGGGGAGGATGAGTCGCCGGATGCACAGTCGGAGTGGCCCTTACTCATGTGTCTGTAAGAGCAAAATCCACTCTCCGGGAGGGCAACATGTTCGAGGAGTTGGAAGAAGAACAAAGATTAGAGAAAGAGGAAAGGAAGAAAACGCTTTGGATAACGGCTCTTATTGTCAGCGTTTTAGTAATAGTGGGAGCGATCGTATACATTACATCCAGGGGGCACCCTAAAGCCCTGCCCGCTCAGCCCCCTGCCGCAGTAAGCCAGACTGCTCCTGATCCAATCCGCGATCTGAAGATCGTCCAAGCCAAAATGGGGAAGGACCCCACTGGGATTCGGGTAATGTGGTCGGTTCAACTGCAAAACAAATCCCCCGTGTACACTTATAGTGACATCCAATATGAGGCGAGGTTTATGGGGGCCGACGGCAAGGTGAGGACGACCACCCGGGACATAATCAAAGACAGCATCGCACCCGGCGAAGAGAAGAAAATCCCCCAATTTCTTGACGGGATTTACGACCCCAATTCCTTAACCTACCAGTTCGTGCTTATAAGTGCCACGTCCGCGGCGCGATAAGATATCCGTGGGGGACAGGGTAGGTAACGCTCGGCCGGGCCGGTATCCAGATGACTGAGAAGCCCGATACGCCCGGTGTGCGGGGAGTGGCGCGGATTCCTGTTCCTTGGGCTGTGCGGTTTCCCGAAGAGACGTGCGGGAGCACGTGAAATGCCGGCCTCCTGGCGAGGTCGGGACAGGTCCCTGTGGGCGCTACAAAACCGAGCCGTGCTCGCCCCGAGGTCGAACGCGGTTCGACCCTACGCCAGCCCCCGATTCCCGTATTCCGTTTCCCGTGCCCCGTGTCCCGTATCCCGAGTCCCTATTCATTCTCCTCCACCACCTTGGCGGTTTCTTCCCACTCGCGCATCAGCCGGGAGATTTCTTCGCGCCCCTGCTCGATCAGTTTGGCCAGGCGCACGCTCTCCTCTGCGCTTTTGAAATGGGCGGATTCCTGCCCATAGCCCTCAATCTCCGCCTCCCGGCGCGCCACCTGCTCCTCGATCTCGCGGCAGCGATCCTTCATCTGCTGGAGGCGAAGGGGATTGAGCTTTCTCGATTTCGGGACAGGCGCGGCTTCCGGCTGTGTTTCGGCATGTCCGCCGTGGCGCGCGTGGTGCGGGACAGCGCGCTCCGCCACCAGATCCGGCAAGCCGGGCAGGGTGAGGTCGATTTCCTTCCCTTCCTTGCGCCAAAGGTAATCCTCGTAGTTGCCGGGGAAAACGTTCACTTCGCCGCCGCCGATTTCAAACACCCGTGTGGCCAGCTTATCGATGAAGTAGCGGTCGTGGGACACAAACACCACGGTGCCGGTGTATTTCTCCAGCGCCTCCAGCAGCACGTCCTTGGCGCGCAGGTCGAGGTGGTTGGTGGGTTCGTCGAGCAGCAGAAAATTGGAGGGATGCAGCAGCATGCGCGCCAGCGCGTAGCGATTGCGTTCGCCGCCGGAAAGCACACGGATGCGCTTGAACACATCGTCTTCGGTAAACAGGAAGCACCCCAGCAGGCTGCGCAGTTCGGTCTGTGTGCTGAGCGCCATGGGCGCGGCCCGCGTCAGATCGTCGAGCAGGCGCGCCTCCGGGTCTAGCGCCTTGTACTGGTCCTGGGCGAAGTAATCCGCCTCAACATTGTGGCCCAGTTTGAATTCTCCACCGCTTAAAGGTTCGATGCCCGCCAGCAGTTTGATGAGCGTGGATTTCCCCGCGCCATTCACCCCCACCAGGGCCACCCGATCGCCGCGGTCGATGGTGAAGCTCACGTCGCGGAACACTTGCTTCGAGCCGTAGCTCTTGGCCACGCGCTGAAATTCCGCCACGCGCCGGCCGCTCGGCTTGGGCTGCGGAAACTTGAAGTGGATGGCCTTCTCTTCCTTCGGAATCTCGATGCGCACCATCCGTTCGAGTTCCTTGATGCGGCTTTGCACCTGCTTGGCCTTGGTCGCGGTGTAGCGGAAGCGGTTGATGAACACTTCGAGTTGTTCGATCCGCTCCCGCTGATTTTGGTAAGCCGCTTCAATTTGGGCTCGCCGCGCCGTTTTTTCCGTCAGGTACTTCTCGTAATTGCCGGTGTAGAAGTGAACGCTCTGGTTCCAGATCTCGACGATCTTTTTCACCGTGACGTCGAGAAAAAAGCGGTCGTGCGAGATCAACACACAGGCGTGCGGATAATCGTGCAGGTATTCCTCCAGCCAATTGCGCGCCTCCAGGTCCAAGTGATTGGTGGGTTCGTCGAGCAGCAGCAGGTTGGGCTTTTCCAGCAGCAGCTTGGCCAGCGCGATGCGCATCTGCCAGCCGCCGGAGAATTCTTCTGTACGGCGATGCCAATCGGAGGGGGGGAATCCCAAACCGCCCAGTACCATTCCCACTTGCGCCTCGAGCGAATATCCGTCGCGGTGCTGGAACTCGGTTTCGATGGCGTGGAAGCGGTCGGCGACCGCTTCGTATTCCGGCCCCGCAGGATCGAGTTCGCCCATCTTCTCCATCAAGGTTTCCATCTCCTGTTCCATGGAGAGTAGATCGCCGAACACGGACATGCACTCCGCCAACACCGAGCGCCCGGAAAGCGTCAGGCCGTCCTGAGGCAGGTAGCCGGCCGTGACCCCTTTGGCGAAAGTGATGTCGCCGGAATCGAGTGGTTCGAGGCGCCCCAGCACCTTGAGCAAAGTGGTCTTGCCCGTGCCGTTCGCGCCCACCAAGCCCACACGATCGCGCGGCGTGATGAGCCAATCGAGATTTTCAAACAATAGCTTGGGGCCGAAGCGTTTTCCTGCCGAGGAAAGTTGGATCATAGGAAAGAAGGGATTTAAACAAGGAACCCGCGCATTTTCAAGCAAAAGCCTCAACAAAAAGCCTCAACCTTCTTGACACCCTTCTCCGTCAAAAGCATAATCGCGGCCCAATAGAACATGCGGCGAGAGCTGGCATGTTGCGCAGGGGTCTAGCCGGCGAGTTTCCGGACGTCCTGGCCGATGGCCGCGACCTGCGCGCAAAGCACAAGAATTCGCCAGGGGAGAACCTCGGTTGGCGGACCAACCCGCATCGTCGCCGCGCATCTTTACCTATCTTGACGCGCGAATTCCCCTGCGTTGTTACGAACACGTGGCCATCGTGCGTCGTGGCGGCGCCTCGGCATCCCCGGGGGCGGAATTCCTGAGCGAGGGGCTGCACCGGGGCCAGCGGTGCTGTTACCTGGCGCCCGCCGTGCGGCACTCCGGCATGCTCACGCGCCTCCGCGAACTCGGCGTAGACGTGCAGCGGCATCTTGGCAATCAGGCGTTGCAATTCCCGCCGCCGGCGCCCGGCGCGGCCGAAGCGCTGGACGGGGCCAAAAGATTCTTTGCGGAGGCCGAAACCGCTCACGCTCCGGCCGTCCGCTGGCTGGAAGAAGGAGTGGGGGCGAAGCCGGCGGGCATTTCCGTGCCGCAATTCTTTGAGCTGCACACGCGCTTGAATTATCTGGTCAAGCAATATCCCAGCGTGGCCTTGTGCCAGTACGACCTCGACCACCTGGAAATACCTCACCTTTTTTCCGCCATTGCTGTCCACCGCCACCTGTTGGTGGAAGGCACGCTGGTTCGGGATAATCCGTTCTACATACCGGCGGAGAAGTTTCTCGCCATGAGTCCGGAAGATCGCGAGCGCGATCTCCGTGACGTTTTCCGGGAAGTCGGGTTTGACTTGGGGAAACTGTTTTCAACCCTCGCGGGGTACGGCCAGCTTCAGCGGCCGGCGCCGCCGGCGTCTTGAAATAATGTTGTTTCACCCTGAACTCATTCTGTGCAGAGCATCGTCCCCTTGGTTCTCATTTCATAAGGCGCTCGCACTCATTTCCGCGAACCGCCACTTTTCTTCCCGCGGATGCAACGCAATTTGTTAGAATAAAGGACTGCGGACCAGCAAACACAATGGACTATGACCAGCTAGGAAGTTTCTTGGAGGTGGCGAAACTGCAAAGTTTCTCCCGGGCGGCGGAGAAGGTGTTTCGCACGCAACCCGCTATCAGCGCGCAGGTTCGCCTGCTCGAACAGGAATGCGGGGAAAAACTCTTTGACCGCAGCGGGAAGAAAGTCTTGATGACGCCCGCCGGCGAGATTCTTTATCGCTACGCGGAGAAGATGCTGGTGATGCACAAGGAAGCTCTTCAGGCGATTGCGGAGTTGAACCAGACCCCGCGGGGCAAGCTCTTCATCGGCGCCAACGAAGCCACTTGTCTCTACGTTCTGCCCAAGACCTTTGCCCGCTTCAAACATCTCTATCCGCTCGTCCAAATCAGTATCTACCGGAACTTCAGCCACAAGATCCTCCAGAAAGTTCAAGAGGGCGCGGTTGACCTGGGAATCGTCACCCTGCCGATGACGGCGAACAACATGGAAGTGATCCCGGTCTTTCGCGATGAAGTCCAGGTGGTGGCGCCCAAGACCCATGCGCTGGCCAAGAACAAGAGCGTGACGGTGGAGGAACTCGCTCAGCATCCTCTGATCCTGCCCAAGACCGGCCACACACGGGTGGTCATTGACCGCCTGCTGCGCGCGCACCGCGATCACTTGCAAATTTCCATGGAGCTGGCAAGCGTTGAAACCATCAAGAAATTTGTGGGCGCCGGCCTGGGGATTTCCCTGATCAGCCGGACCTATGTGCAGCCGGAAGTCGCCGCGGGCCTGCTGAAGTTGATCCCGCTGGATGGCCAAAAAATTTACCGGGAGCTGGGCCTGGTCTATCGCCGGGACCGCTACCTGTCGCTTCCCACCAAGGTTTTTATTGAAGTCGTGCGCGAGTCAACCAAGACCACCATAGCCGGCGCTTCCTCCACGACGACGAATACTGGTACCATTCGCTAGCGAGTCCGTCAGACGACGGATTCGCTACGCCCAGAGGGGCAAATCCTTGCCCGCAGGGGTCGAGACGATGGTGAAAGAAAATCCGATAGCGAGTAAGAGCAAGAAACCGCTCCTCGCCATGAAATTCGGCGGAACCTCTGTAGGTAACGCGGAGCGGATGAAAAATGCGGTGGAGATCGTCGCCGATCATGCCCAACGGGCGGAAGTGGCGGTGGTCGTTTCCGCCATGGGTGGTGTTACGGACATGTTGATCCGCGCCGCCAACGAAGCCAGCCAGGGCGACCGCGAGAACTGGAAGAGCGTGCGGCGCGAACTGGCCCACCGGCACCGCGTGGTTGCCGACGAGCTTCTGAAAGCCGCTGAGCAAGCCGCGGTTCTGCCGCGGCTCGCCGACGCCGTGGCGGACTTTGAAAACCTCTGCTCAGGGTTCTCGCTGGTGCGCGAGGTGACGCCGCGAGCCATGGACACGCTCTCCAGTCTGGGCGAGGTGATGTCCGCGAACCTGATGGCGGCCATCCTGCGATCGCGCGGCACGCCTGCGGAAGCCGTGGACGCCACCGAATTGATTGTTACCGACGATCACTTCGGCAACGCCACGCCCATCTTCGAGGAAACTAACGCCAAAACCCGGCAGCGCCTGGGGGGATTGCGGCGGCGCGGGGTGATTCCGATCATTACCGGCTTCCGCGGCGCCACCCGCGCGGGCGCGTGCACCACGCTTGGCCGGGGCGGGTCCGATTACAGTGGCACGATTGTGGGTGCTGCTCTGGACGCCGACGAGGTCTGGATCTGGACTGACGTTGATGGCGTCATGACCACCGACCCTCGCCTGGTTCCGGAAGCGCGCATTCTGCCGGAAATCTCTTATCGTGAGGCCATCGAGCTTTCCTTCTTCGGAGCCAAGGTCTTGCACCCCAAAACCATCCTGCCCGTCATGAAAAAGAAAATCCCGGTTTGGATCAAGAACAGCTTCAACCCCACTTGTCCCGGCACCCGCATTGTTCCTTCCGCGGCCAACAGTCATACGGGCGTCAAGGCGATTACTTACGTCAGCAAAGCTGACATCATCACCATCAGCGGCAAGGAATCATTGAGCTTTCCGCAACTGGCGGCCAAGGCCTTCGGCTCGCTCAGCCTGGACGATATTCCGACGTTGATGGTCACGCAATCTTCCGCAGATAATGTCCTGTGCTTTGCCGTGCACGATGCCGACCTGCGCCGTGTGAGAGCCCGACTGGACAAAACCTTCGAGTTGGAAATTCTGCACGATGACCGGGTATCGATTGAAGTCATGCCCCACGTGGCGATCGTGGTGGCCATCGGTGAAAACATGAAGGGCACGCCGGGCATTTCCGGCCGTGCCTTCGGCTCGCTGGGGCGGCACGGGATCAACATCATTGCCATCGCGCAAGGATCGTCCGAATTGAGCATTTCCTTTGCCGTGAAGACTCCCGACGTCAAGGAAGCCGTAAAGGCCATTCACGAGGAGTTCACGCTGGGAGCGAGTTAGGTGTCAGGCGTCAGGTTCTGGGACGTGATGGCTGAGTTGGAATCGAAACTCGAGACTCGAAACTCGGCATATGGCTCACGATTTTCGAATTTCGGTTTTTCCAACACCTGGCACCTGACACCTGGAACGTGACACCTATGTCCTCCGCCTATCTCCAGTGCATCGAGGGAACCTGCGGGCGTCGCCAGGACCCCAAGAAGGACGCGCATGCCTGCGCCTCCTGCGGGGGCTTGCTCGATGTGAAATATGAATTTGATTCCTTCGATCCGGAGCAACTCCGGCGCACCTGGCACCAGCGCCGGCTGAGCGGCGAACCGATCGACCGCAGTGGAGTATGGCGCTTCCGCGAGCTGATTCCCTTTGTGGATTCCGGCGCGCGCATCATCTCACTTTCCGAAGGCTCCACCCCGCTCGTGGGCACGCGGCGGACGGGCTGGTGGGCCGGCCCGGTCCACCTGACCATTAAACACCAGGGCAACAATCCCACCGGGTCTTTTAAAGATCTGGGTATGACGGCCTGCATTACGCGCGCTGAGTCGCGCGGCATCCGCATGGTGGCTTGCGCCTCGACGGGCAACACCTCGTCGTCGATGGCCGCTTACGCCGCGCGCGCCGGCATGAAGGCGCTGTTGTTTGTTCCCTACAAGCAAATTTCCGCCGCCAAGCTGGCCCAGGCGCTCGACTTTGGCGCGTTGGTGGTGGAAGTCGGTGACAATTTCGATGACGCTTTCCGCCTGCTGCGCGAAATCGCCCCCGAACTGGGACTCTATCTCGTCAATTCCATCAATCCTTTCCGCATTGAAGGCCAGAAGACCATCGTCGCCGAGATGCTGGAGCAGCGCGCCTGGCGGCCTCCGGATTACATTGTGGTGCCCGGCGGCAACCTGGGAAACTCTTCCGCCATCGGCAAAGGCTTGCGCGAGCTCAAGGAGTTGGGATTCATCGAGAAAGTGCCCCACATCGTTATCGTACAGGCGGCAGGCGCCAACCCCTTCTACCAAACCTTGCGCGCCGGCGCGCCCGATTTGCTGGCGGTCGATGACCCCCACACGGAGGCCACGGCGATTCGCATCGGCCATCCCGCCAACTGGAAAAAAGCGCGGCGGGTGCTCGATTGGGCCGGCGGGTTCTGCGAGTCGGTGACGGATGAGGAAATCTTTGAGGCTAAGCGCGTCCTGGCCGAGGACGGAGTAGGCTGTGAGCCTGCTTCCGCCGCCACCATCGCGGGCGTGCGCAAGCTGGTGCGGGCGGGGAAGATCGAAAGGCATGCGGACATCGTCTGCGTCCTCACCGGCAACCAACTCAAGGACACCGAGTACATCATGCGTCATCGCTCGGAAGACCAGGAAAACAGCCAGCGGTTGCAAGTTGAGCCGGATCTGAACTCGCTTCGCCGGGAACTCAAACGCGCGCTGAGAGGGAAGTAGGCGGTAAATCGTATACTGGAGAGAGAAGTTCAAAAGGGAGGGTATACCCATGACATAGGTAACTCATCAAAGGAGTTCTCTATGTCACGCTCATATCGAAAGCCTTACGCCGCGGTGACGGGTACCGGCTCAGCCAAGGAAGACAAGGTCCGTGCAGCGCGAGGCGTGAGGCGGCTCCAGAACTATTACCTTCGAAGGATCCTTCAGCACGATCTCGTGGATCAATTCCTAATTCCCCACCGGTTGGAATGCTCTTGGAACGAAGTTTACAGTTGGACGAGGGACGGAAAGCAGTACCTGCACTTTCCCACGCCTCGTTCGGCCCGGCCTGATGATGTGCGCGGGGCCGAATATGCCTTTCGTTATTGGTTGAAACTTCGGAGGAAGTAAGGGGAAGGGGCCGCTGCTAGGCGCTGTCTTCGTCGGTTTTTTCCAGCGCCAGCAGGCGCGATTCGTGGTCGAGCACAATGGCACGTACAAAACGGCTAAGTTTCCGAATCTCTTTCTCGGTCTTGAGCTGCGATTCCTCGCTCTTAATTTGCATCTGGGCGATCAATTCTACCGAGTGAGTAAGTGCTTCAAGGCGCTCATCAATGGTCATCGGTGCCTCCCCCGGGTATTATATCTAATCAGGAAAGGTCTTAGGAGAAAATCGTTGCTCCTGACTCCGGGCTCCTTGTGAACGAGTTACTGCGACAGGAAGTGCGGTTCCTCACGACGCGGCTGGGCGCGATGGTACGCGAGCAGTCGGGGCCGGGAGTGTTTTCGGCGATTGAAACCTTGCGGAAAGTTGCCAAGCAAATTCGCCAAAACCCCAATCCCAAGCTGCTGAAGGCCAAGGAGCGCGCGGTCGATCGCCTTTCTGTGGAGGAGGCCGCGGCCGTTGCGCACGCTTTCAGCCTCTTCTTTCACCTCGTCAATCTCTGCGAGGAACGCGAGCGCATCCGCCACCTGCGCGCGCATGACCTGCAAGGGGCAGGCGCCCCCATGTCGTTGCGCCACACGTTCAGCGAATTGGGCCGGCAAAAGGTGCCCGCCGCGGCCGTCAAGAAGCTGCTGGAGTCCATGCACATTGAGCCCGTGCTGACCGCCCACCCCACCGAGGCCAAGCGCCGCAGCGTTCTAAACCATATCCTGCGCTTGGGGAGAACGCTGGATGCCGCCTGTGGCGATTTGACCCCCACGACCGAGAAGGATATCGACCCGTGGATTGAAGCCTTGTGGCTTACCGATGAGGTGCGCGAGGGCGTGGTGACGCCGGAGATGGAAAGTGAGAACGCCCGCTTTTTCCTGGAACGCACCATTTACGATCTGGCGGGGAGTTTTTGGGAAAAGTTTTGCGCGGAGTTGGTTCGCCGCTATCCGCACCTGCCGCAGCCCGCGCCTTTTTTGAGCTTCGGTTCATGGGTAGGAACGGACCGCGATGGCAACCCCTTCGTGACGCCGGAGACGAGTCTGGACGCCGCGGAGCAGGTGCGCCTGAGCATTCTTCGCTATTACCACCAGACGTGCCGCCGCATGTTGGGCTGGGCTTCCTTCCCCTGCTCCAAGCTCGGTTTCGAATCGGCCCCTTCGCTTCGC